>Ga0209023_10001501_pt1 | contig 31177 bp, 27 predicted proteins | sample LakOneMetagenome_FD_187468 | JGI IMG/M metagenome (GOLD analysis project Ga0209023, IMG submission 187468) | Freshwater and sediment microbial communities from Lake Erie, Canada (SPAdes) (version 2) | ecosystem: Environmental > Aquatic > Freshwater > Lentic | place: Lake Erie, Canada...
GATCGCTCCTACGGGTTGCCGCCGGAGGGCGCAACGCTGCGCGCCGCGGGTCCGGCCATCACCACGGCATCGCAGGATGGCGACCTGACGATCGTCCATCGATCGGCCAGGCTGGAGCACGCTCCATTCCGCTGACGCCGACCATCGTGCGAGTCGCGGATGCCGTGCCCATGCCGTGGAAGAACGGCGGCGGCACGACTCGCGAACTGCTCGCGTGGCCGACGCCAGCCGATTGGATCGTGCGGGTCAGCGTCGCGGACATCAGCGCGTCGGGTCCGTTCTCGATGTTCGAAGGCGTGGATCGCTGGTTTGCCGTCCTGAACGGCGGCGATGTGGCGCTCTCGACGCAAGGCCTGGCGCCCCGGCGGCTCGCCGCATCGCTCGATGAATTGCATGCCTTTCCCGGCGACGCGCCGACCCAGTGCGAGGCGTTCGGCGCCGCGACGCAGGATTTCAACATCATGCTGCGCCGCGCGCGCGGCACGCTGCGGCAGTCGCCGCTGCGGCAGCGCCCGTCGCTCGAGTCGAGCCATGGACTCGTCGCCGTGTTCGCGGCCTCGCCCGTCACGGTACGGGTCGGCGACGGCCCGGCTTGCGAGCTGGGCGCGATGTCGCTGGCCTGGTGGCGCAATGCAGGCCGCGCGCCGCTGCGCTGGCGGGCGCACGGCGCCGTGCGCGGCTGGTGGCTCGAGGCCAGCGCGACCGGATGAACGCCGCTTACTTGAGCACGCGCTGCAGGAACGCAGCGATGTGCGCGAGTTCTTCGGCGCACACCGAATGCGCCATCGGATAGCTGTGCCATTCGACGTCGTAGCCGGCCGCGGCGAGCTGGGCGCGAGCCTCGGCGCCCAGCTCCGGCATCACGACCGCATCCTGCGTGCCGTGACCCAGGAAAAACGGCGTGTGCTGGTTGGCGGCCTGGCGTTCGGCCTCGAAGCTGCCGGACAGCAGGTTGTAGCACGACAGCGCCACGACGCCGGCGAGCTTTTCAGCCAGCCGCGTTCCGCTGTACAGCGCCATCGCCCCGCCCTGCGAAAATCCGGCCAGCACGATGTGGTCGGTCGGTATGCCGCGCTCGTTCTCGCGCGCGATCATTGCGCGCACCAATGCGTCCGCGGCGCGGATGCCGGATTCATCCTGCGGCGCCTGCCGGTTGAGCGCGCGGATGTCATACCAGGCGCGCATCGGCAGGCCGCCGTTGAGCGTGACGGGGCGCACCGGCGCGTGCGGAAACACGAAGCGCAGCGCCATCGCGCCGCGTGGCTGCAGGTACGGCACGGCGGGCTCGAAATCGTGGCCGTCGGCGCCCAGGCCATGCAACCAGATGACGCAGTGCGTTGGGTTGGGCGCGGTTTCGACTTCGACGGCATTTGCCATGCGCGCAGGGTTGCATCTTTCGAGGCCCTCGCGCAACCATAGCGGCTGCACATTGCATCGGAACAGCACATGGCCGGCAGCCAGCAACAGGTCCCCGATCCACGCAACGAACGCGTCCTGATCAACCTCAATGGCGCGCTGGTGCCGCGCGCCGAGGCGCGCGTGTCGATCTACGACGGCGGTTTCGTCTGCGGCGATGGCATCTGGGAAGGCATCCGCGTGCACAAGGGCGCGCTGATGTTCCTCGACCAGCACCTCGATCGACTGTACTGGGGCGCCGCGCACATCCGGCTCGACATCGGCATGGACCGTGCCGCGCTCACCGCTGAACTCAAGCGCACGCTGGCCGCCAACCAGATGCACGACGGCGTGCATATCCGCCTGATGGTGACGCGCGGCGAGAAATCGGCGCTGAACCAGGATCCGCGCAACGCGCTCGGTCGCGCCACCATCGCGATCGCCGCGGAATACAAGGTGCCGGCCCCGTCGCTGGCGACCACGGGCGCGAGCCTCGCCACATCCTCGGTGCTGTGCACGCCGGCGTCGATGTTCGACATGCGCCTGAATTCGCACAGCCGGCTGAACCTGATCGGCGCGCTGCTGCAGGCCATCGATGCCGGCGCCGACGAAGCATTGATGCTCGACCCGAACGGATTCGTCTCCAGCTGCAACGCCACCAATTTCTTCTTCGTGAAGGATGGGGTCATCAAGACCTCGACCGGCGAGTACTGCTTCAATGGCATCACGCGCGGCAACGTCATGCGCCTGTGCCAGCAGGCGAAGTTGCCGTTGCAGAGCGGTGAGTTCACGCTGGCCGAAGCGCAGGATGCCGACGAGGCCTTCCTGACCGGAACGTTCGGTGGCGTCACGCCGGTGCGCGAGATCGATGGGCGCGTCCTGTCGGCTACGCTGCCGGGACCGGTCACGCAACGCGTGCGCGAGCTGTATGCCGCCCTGCGCGATGCGCAGGTCACGGGCGCGGGCGCGCCATGACGGGGGCCGCGCCGCTCCGCATCGCGATGTGGTCCGGGCCGCGCAACATCTCGAGCGCGATGATGCGCTCGTTCGGTTCGCGCGCCGATTGCGCCGTGGTCGACGAACCCTTCTACGCTGCCTACCTGGCCCTGTCGGGTTCCGATCACCCGATGCGTGCCGAGGTGCTCGCATCGCAGGCGAATGACTGGCGCGACGTGGCGGCGCTGCTGCTCGGCCCTGTGCCCGGCGGCAAGCCGATCTGGTACCAGAAATTGATGACGCACCACATGCTGCCCTCCTTCGGGCGCGATTGGATGCGCGGCATGCGCAATGCCTTCCTGGTTCGCGATCCCCGGTACGTGCTGGGTTCCTACGCGCGCATCCGCGACCAAGGCGCAGTGACGCTCGCCGACATCGGCATCGTGCAGCAGCGCGAGCTGTTCGAGCGCGAGGCCGATCGACTCGGCGCAGCGCCGCCGGTCGTCGAAGGCGCCGACGTGCTCGCCGACCCGCCGCGCATGCTCTCGCGCCTGTGCGCCGCACTCGGCATTCCGTACACGGATGCGATGCTGCGCTGGAGCGCGGGCCGGCGCGACACCGACGGCGTGTGGGCGCCGGCCTGGTACTCGGCCGTCGAGAGCTCCACCGGGTTCGCCCCGTCGCCGGCCACGGTCGCCCCGGTGCCACGACTGCCGGACGAGCTGCAGCGCATCGCCGACGCGGCGCACCCACACTACGCGGCACTGGCGGCACACAAGCTTGTATAATTGGGCATCACTTTCTTGAGCGCGCGCTTCGCGCCGCGGGAATCCGCCATGAACACCTTTGACGCCAATGCCACGCCGATCCGCACCGCGTACGACTCCGACGTGCCGCCGAACCTGCTGGAGTTCATGCTGAAGAGCTGGAACCCGAAAGGCCGCAAGCTGCCGCGCGTGATTCCCGATGCCGCGAGTTTCCGCAAGCGGCGCGAACGGCTGTCGCAGCGTTTTCCCGGCGAACTGCTGGTGATCCCGACGGGCCATCGGAAGGTGCGCTCGAACGACACGTATTACTCCTTTCGGCCGGGCACCGATTTTTACTACCTGACAGGAGCATTCGAACCCGACTGCGTGCTGGTGCTGCTGCCGCATGGCAACACGCACGAAGCGCTGCTGTTCGTCGAGCCGAGCCCGGGGAAATCAGACGCCACGTTCTTCACCGACCGCAACAAGGGCGAGTTGTGGGAAGGCCCGCGTTTCGGCGTCGAGGAAAGCGCGCAGCGCTATGCGATCGACTGCCGGCCGCTGCCTGAACTCGCCTCGACGCTGAAAGCAGCCACCGCGCTGCCCAATGCGCGGCAGCGCGTGCTGTGCGGCTTCTCGCGCGACACCGAGGCGCTGCTCGGCGCGGGCGGCGCCGAGCAGGCGAAGCGCGACGACGAACTGGCGACTTTCCTGTCGGAGATGCGCCTCATCAAGGACGCCAGCGAACTGAAGGCGCTGCGCAGCGCGGTCGAGTCCACGAAGCGCGGCTTTGAAGATGTCATCGCCCGCCTCAAGACCGCGAAGGGCGAGCGCGAGCTCGAAGGCGTGTTCTGGACGCGCGCGCGCATCGAAGGCAACGAAGTCGGCTACACCTCGATCGTCGCCTCCGGCTCGCATGCCTGCACGCTGCACTGGAAGCACAACGACGGCACGATCCGCAAGGGCGACCTGTTGCTGCTCGACGCCGGCGTCGAAGGTCATTCGCTGTATACGTCCGACGTCACGCGCACGCTGCCCATTTCCGGGCGCTACACGCGCGAGCAGCGCGCGATCTACGAGCTCGTGCTGGCCGCGCAGGATGCCGCGATCAGGATGGTCAAGCCCGGCAACGATTTCATGGCGCCCAACAAGGCGGCCATGCAGGTGCTCGCGCACGGCCTCGAGCGGCTGGGCATACTGTCCACCAGCGCGGAAGTGGCCTTGCGCGACGAGAACCAGTTCTACCGCCGCTATTCGCTGCACAACGTCAGCCACATGCTGGGCCTCGACGTGCACGATTGCGCGTTGGCGCGCGCCGAGAACTACAAGTACGGCAAGTTGCAGGCGGGCATGGTGCTGACCGTCGAGCCTGGCCTGTATTTCCAGACCGATGACCTGACCGTGCCGGTGAAGTACCGCGGCATCGGCGTGCGCATCGAAGACGACATCGTCGTCACGGCCACCGGGCAGCGGAACCTGTCGGCGATCCTGCCGCGCGACCCCGACGAGGTCGAGGCCTGGATGGCCCAGGTGTGGAAGCGCCAGAAACAAAAGCGGCGCTAGCCTTGCCTGACCGGCTGCCAGCGCACGGCGAGCACGCTTGAGCGATCTGTTCCTCTACATCGCCACGGTGCTGATCTGGGGCTCGACGTGGTTCGTCATCACGTTGCAGCTCGGCACGGTGCCGCCGGCTGTTTCAGTCGCGTGGCGCTTCCTGGCCGCGGCCGTGATCCTGCTGGTGTTCGCGATGCTCCGCGGGCTGCCGCTGCGTTTCAGCCGGCGCGAACACCTCTGGATGGCGCTGCAGGGACTGCTGCTGTTCTGCCTGAACTACGTCGGCTTCTACGTCTCCGAGCAATACCTCGCCTCCGGTCTCGTCGCGGTCATCTGCTCGATGCTGACGATCGGCAACATCATCGGCATGCGCGTGTTCTTCGGCGTGCATACGCGACGCCTCAACCTGCTCGGCGCGCTGCTCGGCATCGTCGGCGTCATCGTGCTGTTCTGGCCGGAGTTGCGCACGCTGTCGAACGGCGGCAGCACGGTCGCCGGCATGGCCTGGGCCTTCGGCGCCACGATCAGCGCCTCGCTCGGCAACATGGCTGCCACGCGCAACCAGCGCCACCACATGCCGGTGCTGCAGGTGAACGGCTGGTCGATGCTGTATGGCGCGCTGTTCACTTGCATCATCGCGGCGACCCTCGGGTTGCGCTTCACGTTCGAATGGAGCTGGCATTACGTGGGCGCGCTGGTCTACCTCGCGGTATTCGGATCGGTGCTGGCGTTCGGCGCCTATCTCACGCTGATGAAGCGCATCGGCGCCGGCCGCGCCGGCTATTCGATGGTGGCGATCCCGGTGGTCGCGCTGGTGATCTCGACGTTCCTCGAGCACCTGCAATGGACGGCGCCGCTGTGGATCGGCGTCGCGCTCTGCCTGGCCGGCAATGTGCTGGTGCTGCGTCGCGAGGCGTAGGACCTAGAGATCGATCGTTGCGGTGAACGCGAAGCGCCGCCCCAGTTCCGTCAGCACGATGCCGGACGGCCCCACCGCTGGATCCTTCGCGTTGTTGAGATCGTAGGCATCCATTCGCAACAAGCAGGTGCGGGCGAGCAGCGCCATCCGGTAGCGAATTGAAAGCGAGATCGTGCCGTACGCCGGAAGCTCGGCCCGGCCGGCCGGGCGCGCTGAAAATCGATTCAACATCAGCCCCGCGGACCACGGACCCCAGCGTCGCGGCGCATAGTCGAGATCGGCATTGAGCAACAGCGGAATCGTGCCGAGCGCCACGCCTCCGTTCGGATCCGCCGCAGCGTCACTCAACGCGACACTGGGGCGCAGCCACACGCCGCCCAGCACAGTCGTGAGCCCGCCCTTGCCGGCGATGGTGGCGGAGGCTTCGACGCCGCGATGCCGGATGTGTCCCAGCTGGCGGTACTGCGCGTGCGTGTCGACGTTGAAATAGGCCTTCTGGATTTCGAACACGCCCGCCACGACCTGCACGCCTTCGCGCGGCGTCATGCGCACGCCGGCATCGGCCTGCCAGGTCGCCGTCGCGGGAGCGGTCGCAAACGCGTTGGCCGCATTGTTGGGGGCGGGAGCGGAGTCTTCCAGTCCGCGCACGTAACCGACATACCAGGCCATCGACCGTCGCGCATCGAGCATCAGGCGCAGGTTCGCGAGCGTTGGGGTGGAATGCTCGCGCGTCGTGACCATTTGGAACGTGTTGGGATCCGGCGAGGCGATCGAGCGGCGATAGTCCACTTTCTGGAGCCCCAGGCTGACCGCACCCAGGCCGATCCAGCGTTGCTCGAATGACACGCCGAGCCCGAGCTGGCTGACGCGATCCTTGCTGCTGGGGGTAAACGTGACCACCGGTTCGGGAATCGCGCGGTAGTCGTCGATGCGACTGCGGCCATTCGCATCGCCATACTCCTGGCTGTAGTCGTGAAAATAATCGCCGCCAAAATCGCGGGACATGTTTCGGCCGCGCAGCGCGACCGACCACATCCGCACCTGCTTGCCGGTTTCGAAACGGTGCAGCACGCGAAATTCACCCGAGATCGAGCGGGCCTGCACCGGGGGCGTGACATCGACGGAGTGCCGGACCGTACCGTTGGCGTCCAGGTCCTCGAAAATGTCGTTGTAGTTGACTGGATACCGGCCATCGGACAGAAAGATGCCTCCCGCCCATGACCAGGTGCCGACACCGATCGATCGCGCCAGCACACCGGCGGTGGTCTCGTCCCAAGCCCAACGCATCCAGTGTTGCGATGGCAGATGCGGTACATCGAACTCAGGCGGGCGATCAGTGCCGTTGATATAGACGGTCGGCAGTTCGTTGCGCTCGCGGCCGCGCGATGTTCCCCAGAATGGAATCACTTCGACGCCCGCAGCCGGTTGCCAGCGCCCGACGACGCTCGCGTCGTAGACGTGCGAACGGCCGGCCAGTTCGATGTCGAAATTCGATTGCCCGTGGTAGCACAGTCCGACGCCCGCGGCGCCGCTGCGAGTCGAGCGCTGCGCATCCAGGTCCAGTGAATTGACCAGGAAAGGTCCGCGCGTGACGACGATCGATGCAGCGTTCTCGGGTCCGGTTGCATGCAATGTGAAGTTGGCAATCCCGGTCGGCGACGGCGTGTCGAAAAACTGTGCCGCCAGCCCCACGCGCACGGTCTGCTCGACGACGAGGCAGCGATTGGCGCCGTAGGTCTGCATGTCGAAGTACAGGCCCTCGATGCGCAGGTTCCCCGCCGCGCGCGGGCTGAAGCCACGCACATGCTCGAGGTCGTAGAGACCGATCTGCTGCGCGCCGACCGTGGTGCCGAAGGCGTCCTCGGCCGCGGTCACCGCGTTCTCGTCGGCGCGCTGCGCTGATGCGCCCATGGGCAGCAGCGCCGCGAGCGCCAGCGCGGCCAGGGCCAACGCCGCGAACAGTCCTTGCAATTGCGCGTGAACCTTCATTGAGCCGCCCGGGAATGCAAACGGCGCAATTGTAGCGGCTTGCGCGAAACGCGGGGCTCGCGGCCTCTACGCCCGACGCGCCTGAACAAGGCACCCCCAGGCGCTCGGGTTGTTGCAGATCCTGCCAGGAAACGGGAGTTGACCCCCAGTTGCTATAATTCGGCGATGAGCGAGTACCTGTTTGCCTTCCAGTCTTCGACGACGAACGCCGGCTTCCTGCGCGCGCCGCCGCTGGCCGCGCGCCCAGACGCGCGCTTTGTCGTCGCCGGCGTGCCGTGGGACGGGGCCACCACCAATCGTCCGGGCGCGCGCATGGGCCCGGGCGAAATCCGGCGCGCCAGCCACATGCTGTGCGATGGCATCCATCCCGGCTATCGGGTTTCGCCGACGGCGGAGCTCGCCGACTGCGGCGACCTGACCCTGCCCAATACGGCGCTTGGGCCGATGCGCGCGGCGCTCGAGCCGCAGGCGCGCGCGCTGCTCTCGCGGCATCACATGGTGTGGCTGGGCGGCGATCACTCGATCACGCTCTCGCTGCTGCGCGCTTATCGCGCGCAGGTCGGTCGACCGCTGGCGCTGCTGCATTTCGACGCGCACTGCGACACCTGGGAATCGCATTTCGACGAACCCTCGGGCCATGGCACCTGGGTGTACGAGGCCCTCAACGAACAACTGATCGATCCGAAGCTGTCGGTGCAGTTCGGCATCCGGTCCGCCGCGGCGCCGGCGACGGCCAATATGGTGGCCGATCGCGGCGGCCTGATCTACACGGGGCGCGATCTGCGCGGGCTCTGCAATTCCGCGCAACTCGCGCCGGTCACCTCGGCCGTGCGCGCGCGCCTCGCGCCGCAGCCGGCCGTCCCGGTGTACCTGAGCTTCGACATCGATTGCCTCGATCCGGCGTTTGCGCCGGGCACCGGCACGCCCGAACCCGGCGGCCTGGCGACGGCGCAGGCCTTGACGCTGCTCGAGGACCTCGACGAACTGAATTTCATCGGCATGGATTTGTGCGAGGTCTCGCCCCCGTACGATCACGCCGAACTCAGCAGCAACGCCGCCGCCACGCTCGTGTGGACGTACTTGTGCGGGCGGATGGCGCGCGCTCAAGGCTGAGGCCTCAGCCCGACGCGCCCCGCCGATGCCGATGGATACGGTCGATGTGTGCATCATCGGCGGCGGCATGGCCGGCGCCTCGATCGCCTGGCACCTGGCGCCGCACGCCAGCGTCGCGCTGCTCGAGCGCGAGCCGCATGCGGGCTATCACAGCACCGGCCGCTCGGCGGCGCTGTTCTCGCCGAACTACTGCAGCCGGCTCGTGCAGCAACTGACGCTGGCCGCGCAACCCTTCCTCGAAGCACCGCCCGAAGGTTTCACGGCCGCGCCGCTGCTGCGCGCTCGTGGCTACCTGATGATCGGTCGCGACGCGCAGATCGCGGAGCGGGCGCAGTATGAAAATGAAGCCGCCGCGGCCGGACTGACGACCACGCGCCTGACCACGCTGCAGGCACGCGAACTCGTGCCCGTGCTGCGCACCGAAGCCTTCGACTGGGCGGTGCTCGATGCCAACGCCTGCGACCTCGATGTCGACGCGCTGCTGCAGGGATTCCTGCGCGGCGCGCGCGCGCACGGCTCGCGCTGGTCGGGCTCGCACGAAGTCACGGCGCTCTCGCGCGATGGCGCGCTCTGGCGCATTCGCGGCACGACGCGCGGCGATGACTTCGAACTGCGCTCGCGCGTCGTCGTCAATGCGGCGGGCGCGTGGGCCGACGGACTGGCGCAGCTTGCCGGCGTTGCGCCACTGGGACTCGTGCCCCACCGCCGCACCGCGTTCATCTTCGATGCGCCGGCGGGCATCGAGACGGCGCATTGGCCGATGGTCGCGGACGCCGACGAGTTGTTCTACTTCAAGCCGGACGCCGGTCGCCTGCTCGGCTCGCTCGGCGAAGAAGTGCCCTCCTCGCCCGTCGATGCGCAACCCGATGACTTCGACGTGGCGACCGCGGTCGACCGCATCGAACAGGTCATCGATTTTCCGGTGCAGCGCGTGCTGCGCTCATGGACGGGCTTGCGCGTGTTCGGACCGGACCGCGATCCGGTGTCGGGATTCGATCTCGCGGCGCCGGGCTTTTACTGGCACGCCGCGCTCGGCGGCTACGGCATCCAGACCGCCGCCGGCATCGGCGCCTTTGCCGCGGCGACGATCCTGGGACGCGAACTGCCGGCGGCGCTGGCCGCGCAGCAACTCACTTCCGAGCAACTCTCGCCGCAGCGTTTGCGGCATTGAAGGCGCGCATCAGCTTGCCGAACCAGCCGGCGCTGCTCTTCGCGATGCGCTGCTGCGTGGCGTAGTCCACGTAATACAGGCCGAAGCGCTTTTCATAGCCGGACGCCCATTCGAAGTTGTCGAGCAGCGACCAGACGCAATAACCGCGCAGGTCGACGCCGCGCTCGATGGCGTCGGCGGCCGCGCGCACGTGCGATTCGAGATATTGCCGCCGCGCCTCATCATCGACGCGGCCGTTTTCGAGCCGGTCGCGATACGCCGCGCCGTTCTCGGTGATCAGCAGCGGGGGTAGGCTGTAGTCGCGCGCGAGGCGAAGCAGCAGGCCGGTGAGCCCCGCCGGCGCGACCTCCCAACCCATGTCGGTGATCGCCGCGCCGGGCGCCGCGGGCGACGAGGGCTTGCCGGCGTGCGCAATCGTCGGGTAGTAATAATTGACGCCGAGGAAATCGATCGGCTGCGCGATCAGCTCGAAATCGCCGGCCTCGACGCGGGGCACGTCCGCCCCGAGATGCGCGAGCACGTCGGCGGGATAGCGACCCTCGAACAGCGCGTCCATGTACCAGCGCACCAACAGTCCATCCTCGAGCGCGGCCTGCGCCACGTCGGCACCGGATGGAGTGGCCTGCGTGATTGGCGACAGGTTCAGCACGATGCCGACCGGCACGTCGCCGCGCACGCCGCGGATCGCCTGCGTCGCCAGTCCGTGGCTCAGCAGGCAGTGATGGGAAACCTGCGTGGCGATCGCGCGATTCTTGACGCCGGGCGCGAACAGGCCCAGTTCGTGCCCCAGCGTTGCCGTCACCCACGGCTCGTTGTGCGTCGCGAACGAGGCGACGCGATCGCCGAGGCGCCGGGCGATAATCGCCGCGTAGTCGCGGAACCGGTACACGGTGTCGCGCGCGGCCCATCCGCCTTGCTCGTGTTGCAGGACCGCGGGCAGGTCCCAGTGGTACAGCGTGGCGTAGGGCCTGATGTTCCGGCGCAGCAGCCCGTCGACGAGGCGATCGTAGAACGCCAATCCGGCTTCGTTCAGCGCGCCTTTGCCGGCCGGTTGGATGCGCGGCCACGAAATGGAGAAGCGATACGCGCCGACCATCAATTCCTGGAGCAGGTCGAGGTCGGCCTGCCAGCGATGGTAGTGATCGCAGGCGATCGTGCCACTGCTGCCGTCGGCAATGACGCCGGGCCGTGCGCAGAATTCATCCCAGATCGATGCGCCCTTGCCGTCGGCGGTCGCGGCGCCTTCGATCTGGTACGCGCTGCTGGCGACGCCCCACGTGAACGCGGCCGGAAATCGCCGCGCCAGCGCCTGCAGGGACCGGGCATCGCTCATGGCAATGCTAGCGCGCGACGCGGCTCGTCGATTCGCGCACGACCAGTTCGACCGGTGGCAGCGCCACCTGCGGCCGTCGACCCGCGATGAACTGCAGCATGGCTTCCGCCGCGCACTCGCCGACCTTCTGCACCGACTGTCGCACGCTGGTCAGCGGCGGCACGCGATAGGTCGACGACGGCAGGTCGTCGAAACCGACGATGGAGATATCTTCCGGCACGCGCATGCCCTTGCGGAACAGCGCCAGGCAGGCGCCGTAGGCGGTCTCGTCATTGACGCAGAACATCGCCGTGAACGGGATGTTGGAATCCACCAGTTGGTAGACAGCCTGCATGCCGCCTTCCTCGTGGAAATCGCCGGCGATCACGAGCTGCGGGTCATACGGTATGCCCGCCGCCGCGAGCGCGTCGCGGTAGCCGATCAGGCGTTCGTTCGCGTCTGGATGGTTCTCGAACCCGGTCACGAACGCGATGCGCTTGTGGCCGAGGTCCAGCAGGTGCTGCATCGCCACTGTCGCGCCGCGGCGATCGTCCACCTGCAGGCTGATCAACTGCTTCGCGCGCAGCGCACGGCCGGTCACCACGATCGGCACCTTGCGGGCGTAGGCCTTCAGCGCCGCATCGTTGATCGATCCGGTGAAGAGGATGATGCCATCGACGCCACGGTTGATGAGTTCCTCCATGCAGCGGATTTCTTCCTTTTCCTGCCAATTGCCGCTCATGAACAACGGCGCATATCCGCCCTGCTGCAAGCGCGTCTCGATGCCGCGCAGGCCCTGGCCGTAGAAAGGACTCGCCATCGCCTGGCTGATGACGCCAATGGTTGAAGTCTTTCCCAGCGCGAGTCCGCGCGCCGCCGCGTTGGGGCGGAAATTGAATTTCGCAATGGCCGCTTCGACCGCGGTGCGCAACTCATCGCTGACGTTGACGGTGCGGTTGATGATGCGGGAGGCCGTGCTGGCGGAGACGCCCGCTTCGCGCGCCACCATCTTCAGCGTGACCGAGTTGCGCGGCCGCGGGCCGCGCTTGCCGCGTACCGGGGGAGGAACGCCTTTTGCCTTGTGCTTTTTCATCACGTCGTCGCCCGCATCAGCACGCCTTCCAAATCCTCGAGTGTCTTGCCCTTCGTCTCCGGCGCCCACTTCGCCAGGAACAACAGCCCGGCCACCGCCATCAGGCCATAGCCGAGGAAAGTTCCGGCCGGTCCGAGGCGCTGCAATTCCCACGGGAATATCATCGTGACGCTGGCGCTCACCGCCGAGTTCCAGAACCCGACGACCGAAATGGCCGCTGCACGCTGCTCGTTCGGGAAGATTTCCGCAAGCATGACCCACATCACGGGGCCGAGTGAAATCGCGAAGCAGGCGACGAAACCAACGATCGCGCACAGCACGAGCGGCGCGTTCACCGCCGGCGTCGCATCGGCGGCGAGTTGCGCGGCATTGAACGCCCAGGCGATCGACAGCAGCGAAACCGCCATGCCCGCGACGCCGGTGACCAGCAGCGGCCGCCGGCCAACGCGGTCGATGAGCCGGATCGCAACGAAGGTCATGCCGAAATTGACGAGCCCGACGACGACCGATTGCGCGAACGCCGAGGACAGGCCGTCGCCGGCCTGCGCGAAGATCGTCGGCAGGTAGTAGAAGATCGCGTTGATGCCCGTGATCTGCTGGAAGAACGCGATGCCGAGCGCGAACAGCAGCACGAAGCGGAGCCGCGCGCCGAATATCCCGCGCAAGCGCGCCGCGAGCGACGCCGGCGATACGGTATGCAGGCTGCCACGGATCTGCCCGAGTTCCTCGAGCGCCGCCGCGCCGCCGTGCAACGAGCTGAGGATATCCAGGGCCTGCTGCCCCCTGCCCTTGCCGAACAGCCAGCGCGGGCTTTCCGGCACCGCCAGCAGCAGCAGCAGGAACAGCAGCGCCGGCGCTGCCTGCACGCCCAGCATCCAGCGCCAGTTGTCGGCGCCCACGCCGAGCAGGAAATAGTTCGAGAAGAACGAGGCTGAAATGCCGGTGACGATCATCAGCTGGTTCAGCGAGACGAGGCCACCGCGACGGCCGGCCGGCGCGATCTCGGCGATGTACACCGGCGCCGTCAGGATCGCGGCGCCCACCGCGAGGCCGCTGCAGATGCGCGCCATGACGAACGTCGTGAAGCTCGTCGAGAGCGCCGCAAGCAACGCGGAGCCGATGAACAGCAGCGCGGTCAGGCGCAACACGGCTCGCCGACCGAAGCGATCGCTCAGCAGGCCGGCGCACAGGTTGCCGGCCATCGCGCCCCATCCGAGGCTGCTCACCGCCCAGCCATACTGCAGGCTCCCGTGCTCGCCTTCGAGCCCGTAGTACTGGCGCACGAACGGCCCGGCGCCGGATATGACGGTCGCATCGAAGCCCAGCAGGAAGCCGCCCATGGCGATGACGAGGGCCAATGCGGTGATGTTGAGCTTGTCGGGCTTCATGGCTGGCCGCTGCGTTCAATCAGGCGCTTTTTGTGTGTTCCGGCCCGGCGGCCGGCTTTCTGCAACCGGTTTCATCGATGCTCCGCGTTTGCCGCGGGCATGTCAAGGGCTAATTCGCGCGGCCGCGCAATACTGCTCCACGTAGAGGCGGTGCCCCGGAAGCTGCGCTACCGTCTTGTCGATCCGCATCTTGATGTTGGCGAGGAAAGCGCGCAGTTCGTCATCGCTCATGACGCCGGCGACCGGATGGTAATGCTCCGGCATGATGCCCTGGCCGAGCATCACCTGGATCCACGAATTCTCGGCAAACAGCTCGTTCGCGACGCGGAACACCCGACCGGTCTCGCGGAACAGCCGGATGCGGTGCGCGAGCGTCGCCGGGATTTCCATGCCGCGGCAATGCCGCCAGAACGGCGTGTCGGAACGTTCGGTGACATGGTAGTGCAGCACGATGAAATCGCGGATCTGCTCGAACTCGAGCCGGGTCTGCTGGTTGAACTCCTCGATATCGGCCTGCGACACGCCGGCGAACGGAAACATCTGCATCAGCCTGATGATGCCGCGCTGGATCAGGTGGATGCTGGTCGATTCGAGCGGCTCGATGAACCCGCTCGAGAGTCCGATCGCAACGCAATTCTTGACCCAGTGGCGCAGCCGCCGTCCGGCGCGGAATTTCAGCATGCGCGGCTCGGTGAGCCGCTCGCCCTCGATGTTGTCCAGCAGCGTTTTCCTCGCCGCCTCGTCGCTGATATAGCGGCTGCAATACACGAGCCCATTGCCGACCCGGCTCTGCAGCGGAATGCGCCACTGCCAGCCCGACTCGCGCGCGATCGAACGCGTGTACGGGAGCGGCTCGCCGACCGATTTCGTCTGCACCGCGATCGCGCTGTCGCAGGGCAGCCAGTGTGTCCAGTCCTCGTAGCCGGCATGAAGGGCCTGTTCGATCAGCAGCCCGCGGAATCCGCTGCAGTCGATGAACAGGTCGCCCTCGACCTCCAGCCCGGAATCGAGCTGCAGCGATGCGATAGCGCCGCTATCCGGGTCGAGCCTGACCTCGGTGATCTTGCCCTCGATGCGCCGCACGCCGAATGGTTCGCTGAATTTGCGCAGGTATTTCGCATACAGGCTCGCGTCGAGATGGAACGCGTAGTTCATGCCGCCCTGCGGCAGGTGCGCGAAGCGGCTGGCGAGCGCGGCCTGCAATTCCAGGCAGTAGTCGCCGTAGTCGCCGGCCAGTCCGCGCTCGCGCCCGCGCAACCAGAAATGCTGGAAGCCGGCCGTCCAATGATCGGTGCCCGAGGTGCCGAACGAATGCACGTAGTTCTCGCCGACGGTGCGCCAGTTCTCGAACAGGATGCCGAGCTTGAACGTGGCCTGCATCTCGGCCATGAATTCCTGTTCCTTGATGTCGAGCAGCCGGTGGAACAGGATGATCGGCGGAATCGTCGCTTCGCCGACGCCGACGGTGCCGATCTCGTCGGATTCCACCAGGCAGATGTCGAGCACCGCGCCCATCGTCTTCGCCAGCGCCGCGGCGGTCATCCACCCGGCCGTGCCACCGCCGGCGATGACGACCTTCTTGATCTGCCTGGAACTCAAATGCGCTCTCCCGACCGGCCCGCCGTGCGGATCACCGATTCAACTGCTTCAGCAACAACGCGCGCAGTGCGCGCGCGCGGTCTGCATCCAGCGCGCCGAGCACGCCGCGCGCGCGCTGGGGAATGTGCGCGGTGGCGCTGTCGTCGTTTGCGAATACATAGTGGTCGAGCATGCTGCGCCACGCCGCGCGCTGCGGCGGCGGCAGCAAGCGCAGGCTCAACAGCGCATGCATCAGCACGCTGGCCGGCGCACCCGCCCACGCGGGCACGGTCTGCCACCAATAGTTGACCAGCACGTTGAAGGCGTCGAGCGCCTCGACGTGATGCCACCACATGCCCGGGATGTACAGCGCGTCGCCCGCTTCCATCTCGGCCACCTGCGCGTTGCGCACGGCATTCACGAAGCGCGGGAAACGCACGGGATCGGGATCCTCGAAATCGACCAGGCTGACCTGCTGGCCAGCGGGCGTGAACTCGAGCGGTCCGCCGTAAAGGTTGGGCAACTCTGTCGGCGGGAACAGCGTGAAGCGGCGCCGCCCGACCGCGACGCAGGCGAGATTTTCGGGCATGTCGTAGTGCGCGGCGATGCGCGTGCGGTTGCCGAGCCAGATGCTCGCCAGTGCGTCATCCGGCAGGCCCGCGACATCGTTCTCCGCGCGCAGGCCCGGCAGGCAGGTGTCGACCGTCGTCGAGCCGACATACACCGCCGGCGGATCGGCTTCCTGCGCGTGTCGCTCGATCGCCTCGAACACCGCGTCGAGCTTCATCATCGCGGCCTGGTAATTGAATCCGCTCAGGTCTTCGTTGTAGAAGAACCGGCCGCGGATCGCAGGCGGCCCGAACCAGGCGCCGACCGTTGCGTCGCGATAGTAGCCGCGCAGGTACGCGATCGCTGCGGGCATCGAAGCCCGGCCGGCACGCACCAGCGGCCAATGCGCGACCAATCCCCGCAGCAACAGCGGCTCCGACGCCTGCTTGACCGCCTCGCGCCACGCGGAATCCCGCAACGCACCGGCCGCGTCGATTGCGCGCACGCTGGCAGCGGCGATCGGCACCATCAGGTCCGGATGCGCCGATTGCGCCTTTCGATCAGGTCCCGGAAGTGCACCGTCGAGGCGATGACCATGTACATCGGTTCGAGGAAGCCTTTTTCGTGGAGCTTGGCGACGGCCGCGCCGTCGAGCTTGCGCGCGCTATCCTCGTTCACCGTGTAGAAACCGGCCAGGCGATTCTGCGAACCGTCCTTCAGCTCGATGTCCACGACGAAGGACTCGAGCAGGTTGTGGGCCATCAGCGCGTCGACGAACGCCTGCATCTGCGACAGCCCCGAGTGCAGCGCGCCGAGCAACGCGCTGACGCGTTCGAGGTATGGCGTGGAGCCGCCATATTCGAGGAACAACGGTTCGCCCTCGGTGTGGCTGACGCGCGGGCTGTCGAGGTCGATGTGCACGACGGGCTGCGCCGGCTGCCCAGGCTGCGCGGGATTTGCGCCGCCGATCAGGAACGGCAGCCGCTCGACGCTGATCGGCACATAGGTCGCGTCCCAGCCCTTGTCGGTCAGGAACAGGTTTTCGTCGGCCTCGAAGCCGAACAGCGCCAGCGACTGGAACTGCCCATTGTCCGGCCGCTTCTGGAAGACAATCGGGTAGCAGGCCTGCACGCTGCGGAATTCCGCCGGCACGGTCAGTGCGAACATCTGGTTGTCGCCGTAGGCGGCCGATCGCGTCGTGATGATGCGCAGTCCCTTGTGCTCGACATTGCTCAACAGTGCGTGCTTGGCCATCCGATTCCTCTCGTGTCAGATTCGCTGCAACCGATAGCCCTGCAGGTGATTCAACAGTGCCCGGTTGGTCGGCAATGCCGCCAGCATCGACTTGCCCAGCGTTGCCGCCTCGGCGAATGCGCGCTGTGCGAGCATCGTATTCTCCACCCGCTCCGCGACCGGCGAAAGCTCCGGGCGGAAACCCATTCCGTACAGCACGTACTGGTAGCTTGCGGAGGGGAAGATCTCTTCGATGCGGTTGAAATCGTAGCGCGACGGCACCTGCCCCCGCCACAGCGCGATCAATTCCGCCAACCGCGAAGGTACGGTGGCCGCCGCGCGATGCTCCCGCCAGTACGCGGAAGTCTCGCGCCGCGACAGCAGGTAGTGGAGCTTCAGGAACTCGACCGCGCGCTCCCAGCGGTAACGGAAGGCCTCGTTGAAGCGCGCCGCGATGGCATCCATCGACGCGCGCGTCGGTGGCAGCTGGTCGCTGACCATCGCGACCGCGAATTCGACCAGCGCCAGCGCCGACGCCTCCAGCGGTTCGACGAACCCGGCGGAAAGGCCGACCGCGACGCAGTTGCGATGCCACATCGTTTCGCGATAGCCCGGACGGAACGACAATTTGCGCGGCGACAGCGCCGCCGCGGCATCGGCGCCGATGCCCATGCCCGTTGCGCCGCCGTGCGCCACGTAGTCGCGCAGGACGCGCTCGGCGTCTTCGTCCGAGGTGTGCGCGCCCGAGTAGACGTAGCCGACACCGCGGCGCGTCTGCAGGCCGATGTCCCAGATCCATCCGGCGGTGCGTGCCGTCGAGAGCGTGTGCGAGGCGATCGGCGCATCCGCGCCCGGGTACGGCACCTGCACCGCGAGCGCGCAGTCGTTGAACAGCTGCGGCTGCACGGAACGCAATGGCACACCGTAGTGCTGCCCGATGAGCATCGAGGAAAATCCGGTGCAGTCGACGAACAGGTCGCCCTCGACGCGGCCGTGGTCGGCCGTGACGATCGCGGCGACATCGCCGTTGTCGGCTGATTCGATGCGCGTGACATGATCGACGATATGCCGCACGCCGAGGCGCGCCGTGCAATGCCGCTGCAGGAACGGGCCGAACTTGCCCGCGTCGAGGTGATAGGCGTAGTTGGCGACCGCGGCGAATTCGGGCGTCGTCACCTGCTTCGGCGCACGTCCGCGCTCGCACAGCAGTGGCTGATGGCTGACCGCTTCCGCGAACGGAACCGTTGGATGCTCGCGCAGCCAGGTTGTGACCAGGTTCGCTTCGCCGTAGCCCTGCGGCAGGCTGAAGGGATGGTAGTAGTGTTCGCCGCGCCCCTCGCTCCAGTCGGCGAAGCGCGAGCCCTGCTTGAACGAAGCGTCGCACTCGCGGATGAAATCGGTCTCCGACACGCCAATGCGCCGCAGCGTGTCGCGCATCGACGGCCATGTGCCTTCGCCGACGCCGATCGGGCTGACCGTGGGCGACTCGACCAGGGTCACCTCGAGCCCGGGCACCCTCGGAACCTGGTGATCGGCTGCGATCAGGCCCGCGGCCAGCCAACCCGCCGAGCCGCCGCCGACGACGACCACGCGCCTCAATTGCTCAGTCACGGCAGCTCACTCACGGCTGATCAGCTCTCCGGCGAATGAACGCAATCCTACACCCAGACGAAAAAGCCGCTGGGGGGCAGCGGCTTTTTCGTCCCGCGGCCACTTTCGCGCCGGGGTCTCGCAGCAGGTCTCGCCCTGCTATTTGCCCAGCGTGTAGCGCGCTCCGATCATGTAGCGCGCACCCGTCTGTGTGGCAAATTCGATGGCCTGGCGCGTGCGGCTGTGCGAACGCTGGTTCCTGTCCGTCAGGTTGATCGCCTCGAGCTGGAAGCTCAGGTGGTCGTTCAGCCTGTAGCCGACATTGGCGTCGACCTGGCCATACGGTTCGACGAATACCGGGCTCTGCTGGCCGTCGAGGCCGTTGTAGAACTGATCGCGCCAGTTGTATGCGACACGCGCGGACCAGTGCGCATTCTCGTAGAAGCCGACGATGTTCGCGGTGTCGCTCAGGCCCAGCAGCGGGAACTGCGCGCCCAGGCTCGCCACGTTGTACTCGAGGTCCGACTTGACCTTGGTGTAGTTGATGATGCCGCCGAAACCGCTGCGGCCGAACATGTGTTGTATGTTCAGTTCCCAACCCTTGATGCTGTTGGAACCCGAAGCGACCGGCTGCGTGATGTGGAACACCGTGGCCGGGTCGATGCCGGGACGGCCGTCGATGATGCCTTGCGCGGATGACGTGGCCTGGTGAACTGCCGGATCACCGGCGTGTGCCGCCAGGATGTACGTACGGATGCAATCGCTGTCCGTCGATGCGCAACCGCCGGTCGTGATGGCTTCCTGCACCCAGGGACCTGCGCCCGGATTCGGAATGTCGAACGGTGTCGCGTTGATCGTCTCGGTGCCGGGATAATTGCTGATCTTCTTGTTGAAATACCCGATCGACGCGTAGCTGCCCTTCGCGTAGTACCACTCGAGCGCCAGGTCGATATTCTTCGACTGCAACGGCTTGAGCGCCGGGTTGCCCTGGCTGCCGGTGCCGAACTGCGGCCGCGCCAGCGCATCGAGGATCTGCCCGCCCTGGATGGCGCCCCAGCTCGGACGTCCAATGCTCTTGCCCCAGCTCGCACGGGCCTTCAGGTTGGGCATCAGGTCGACGTCGAAATCGATGTTGGGCAGCGCGAACTTGTAGTCGCCCTTCAGCGTCGTGAACGTGGGCGGACCGAACGTGATGTTCACCTCGTTGGCCGCCACCCAGCTGCTGCCGATCGCGGCCGGCACTTTCGCGGTCGACGTGACGTCGGTCTTTTCATAGCGCAATCCAGCGGCCAAATGCGCCGGCCGTCCCATGTCGAACGAGGTGCTGTATTGCACGTACGCCGCGTTGGAGTTTTCCTTCGTCGTGCGGTCGGTGTCCGTGAAGATCGGGTTGGCCGAGAACTCCCCGGCGCCGCCCGTGCCCCAGAACGCGATGGCCGCCTGGCGAACGGCTTCGAAATCCCAGTTGAAGAACTGGTTGAACAGCGCCGAGCTGTTGCTGCCGGGCAGGTTGGAAAAGTAGTGGCTCAATGAATCCGGCGTGAAGGCCGAATCCGGATAGTCCGTCGGATTGCCGAGGCCGCCCCAGGCATTTTGCTGCACGTTCGAATAGGCCGAACGATTCTTGACATCGGTCAAGCCGACACCAAAATCGAGCTGCTGGCGGTCCGCGAATTTCCAGTTGCCGTCCAGCTGCACCTGCTTCACTTCCGCCTTCGTGTAGCTGTTGCGGAAGCTCGAGCCGGTCGCCTCCATGTAGGCCGGGTCGATCGTGTTGTTGAGTTCAGCGGGGAGCGTGACGCTCATCACCGGGAAGTAACTCGAGAAATCCACGCCGTTGACGCCGCGGAAATACCCGGAGACGCCCAGCGTGTTGCTGTTGCCCAGGGGGCTGTCCTCGCCGTCCGTGGCCTTCGAATCGTGCGCGTCGAATGTGAAGGCCAGCTTGTCGGTGGCGTCCCACTTCAGGTTGAAGCCAACGGAATTGTTCTCGGCCTTGGTGGCGTAGTCGGATTGCGCCATGGCCACGTCGGCGCAGCCGGCGAAACCGACGACCCCGGTGTTCGGATCGGGCGCGGACGCGTCGGCGCAGTGCGGGTCCTCGACATAGGACAGCGGGCCGCGCACCGGACCGCTGGTCCAGGTTGAAGTCGACTGTCCGAAGCCGAACCACGCGGAAATTTCCTGGCGGCGTGTATGAATCTTGTTCTCGGAATACGTGTAGTCGAGCGTCGCGGTGACGGAATCGACCGGCCGGTATTGCAACGTCAACTGGCCGTTGGTGCGCTTGCGTTCGATGCCGGTCAGGAAGTACCGGATGTCCTGCGGCACCTGGTAGATGTCGTTCGGACCCGGGGCGTTGTTGATCGTGTTGGTGTTGCCGGGGCTGTTGATCGTGCCCCACGAGCTGGTATCGCTCCCGAGGATCGAATGGTAGCCGTTGGCTACGCCCGCCTGGTTGTAGCCGGCCGCGCGATCCTGGTAACTCGCGGTGATCGAGACGCCGAACGTGTTGTCGGCAAACGTGTTGCTGTAGATGCCCGAGACCTCGGGCGTGAACGTGCTGCCCTTGAACTTGTCGGGCAGGTTGTTGTTCGATCGGTCGGTGACGGCCTTGACGCCAAATGCCGCCACACGGCCACCCGCATCGAGCGGACGCGTGGTCTTGATGTTGACGACGGCGCCCAGGCCGCCGGTTGGGCGATCGGCGCTCGAGGTCTTGTGCACTTCGAGCGCGGAAATGGCTTCGGAAGCAAGGTTGGCAAAGTCGAATGAACGCGAGTCGGAAGCGCTCGTGTCATTGATTTGCGCACCCGGCATCTGCCGGCCGTTCAACAGCACCAGGTTGTATTCGGAGCCGATGCCGCGGACCGAGACCTTCGAGCCTTCGCCGTTGACGCGATCGATCGACACGCCGGTGATGCGCTGCATCGCCTCGGCCAGGTTGGTGTCGGGGAACTTGCCGATGTCCTCGGCGACGATGCCATCCACGAAGCCCGTGGAATTGCGCTTGAGGTTCTCGGAAGAGGTCAAGCTGGCACGGATGCCGGTGACGATCACTTCCTCGAGCGGGGCCGATGAGTCCGCCGCATTCTGTGCGAACGCGAGCGGCGCGGCCAGTGCGCCCAGTGCCAGCGCCACGCTGCGCGCCAGCGGCGTGTTGCGCGCGAGGCGCGCGCGCAGGTCGATTCCAATCAGCTGGGCCGGAACAGAAGGCGCGCGAAGGCGCCGATGAGTTGACTTCACTTGATGATCCCCCAAGGTCCCGCGAATTCGTTGACGCCCGCCGTTACCCTCGCCTGTGCTCCGGCGCGGTGTAATCGGTTTCTGAAACCGCTTTCATGTGCGTTCGGCGGATAGTGCTCCGACGAAAGCGGCAATGTCAAGATAATTCGCATTCGCATGCGCAGACGCTCGGCGGCCGACCAGACTCGCCCGCATTCGCACTTTCTGAAACCGCTTGCAAAACACGGGCCGCAAAAATAGCATCCCGCCGTGCGCACGGGATTTACCGGTGTTTTGGCGCGTTTCGCGGCGGCGGCGGAATGGCGCCGCGCGCATTCCCGCAAGCTGCCGATCGCGGCCCTGACAACGATTGCGCGCGCATGGAGATCGACTACGTGCGCGTCTACCAACAATGAATGGCTGACATGGAGGGCACGCTGATGGACCGCCGCGAATTGCTCAAGTCCGGCGCCGCGCTCGTGGGCGCCGCGCTGGCGCCCCGCTTCGTGCGCGCCGCCACCGGCGGCACGCTGGGGCCGGGTGAATTTCCGCCGGGATTCCTGTGGGGCGCCGCGACAGCCGCTTACCAGGTCGAGGGCGCCTACCGCGAAGACGGCAAGGGCGAGTCGAATTGGGATCGTTTCGTGCTCGCACCCGGCAAGATCAAGGAAGGGCACACCGGCAACGTCGCCTGCGACAGTTACCATCGCTGGCGCGATGACATCGCGCTGCTGCGCGCGATGAACCTGAAGTCGTATCGCTTCTCGATCGCGTGGACGCGCATCCAGCCCGATGGCGTCGGACCCGCCAACCCGCGCGGCCTCGCCTACTACGATCGGCTCACCGACGCGCTGCTCGAAGCGGGCATCCGCCCCCTGCCGACGCTGTATCACTGGGACTTGCCGCAGGATCTCGAGGACCGCGGCGGCTGGCCGATGCGCGATGTCGCCTCGCGCTACGCCGACTACGCGGCGATCATGGGCCGGGCACTGGGCGATCGCATCGAGAACTGGAGCCTGTTCAACGAATCGAAGACGTTCACGCAATTGAGCTACTGGAACGGCGTGTTCGCTCCCGGCCGCAAGGATCCCTACGCATTCCTGAAATCAACGCACACGGTCAACCTTGCGCACGGCCTGGGGTACCGCGCGCTGAAAAGCGCGAACGCGCGCATCAAGGTCGGCAGCGTCTACGACGTGTCGCCGCATTTTCCGGCCACCGATTCGCAGGCCGACCGCGACGCGGCCGAAGCCATGCGCAAGCTCTCGAACCTGTGGTTCATCGTTCCGGCGCTGACCGGGCGCTATCCGGAGGGCGTGCTGCCGGCGAGCCAGCAGGAAGCGCTGCTCGGATGGCAGGCGGGCGATGACCAACTCATCCAGGCCGACCTGGATTTCGTCGGCCTCAACTACTACTCGCAGACCCACGTGGCTGCGACGCAGGAAAAGACCGGCATTCCCGGACTCGACCTGACGACCCAATGGGCGGTCGGTCCCGATGAAAAAACCGACTTCGGCTGGGACATCTACCCGCAGGGGTTCTACGACATCCTGAAGGCCATGCACGAGGTGACCGGCGCGCGGCCGATCGAGATCACGGAGAACGGCGCCGCCTACAACAACCGGCCTGACGCGAGCGGCCACATCCATGATCCAAAGCGCATCGCCTACCTGCGCGTGCACCTCGACGCGTTGTCGCGCGCCATCGCCGACGGCGTGCCGGTGCGCGGGTATCATTGCTGGAGCCTGATGGACAATTTCGAATGGGCCCAGGGCTACACGCAACGCTTCGGCCTGACGTACGTGGATTTCGACAATCACCAGAAGCGCACGATGAAGGACTCCGCCTATTGGTATGCGAGAGTCGCCGCCGCGAACCGGGTGGTGTGAAATGACGCCGGGCAAGCGTGCGTGGCTTGCGCTCGCCCTCGTCCTGCTCGAAGGCATCTTGTTCTCAGCCACGGCGGGCGCAGCCACGGCGGGTACAGCCAAGCCGCGGGGCGGCCTGATGGCCGGCACTGGCCAGGCGTCGATCGATCCGCCGCCCGCGCAATTTCCGATCCGCAACAACACCGATTCACCGCTGGTCGCGGTGCACGATTCGCTGCATGCGCGCGCGCTGGTATTGCAGCAGGGCGATTCGAAGGCGATCGTCGCCGTCGCGGACGCAATCATGCTGCCGGATGATTTCTGCGAGCAGGCCGTCGCGGAGATCGCCGCGGCGACCGGCGCGCCGCGCGACCACGTGCTCTTGTCGGCGACCCACGCCCACACGGTGCCCTGGTCGATGGACAACGGCTACGCGACGGTCGTGCTCGATGGAATCATGAGCGCGGTTGCGCAGGCGCAGCAGCAGCTTGAACCCGTGCGCGTCGGCGTCGGCGAAGGTCGCGCGTACATCAACATGAACCGCGACGAGCTGCGGGACGGCGCGTTCATGCTCGGCCAGGATCCGGAAGGGCCGTCCGACAAGGCCGTGCGCGTCGTCGGGTTTTTCCGCGCCGATGGCAGCCCGAAGGCGATCTTCTCCAACTACGCGGTGCACGCCGTGTCGCTGTACAGTTCCGACACGGCCGGTGCGCACGCGGCGATGGTCAGCGCCGACATTCCCGGTGTCGTGAATCGATTCGTCGATGAACACTATGCCGCGCAGCACGCCCAGTCGTTCTGGACCAGCGGCGCGGCCGGCGACCAGAATCCCATTCTCATGTCGTATCACGCCGAGCCGGCGAGCGATGGCGCGGTGGTGCCCTCCGACATGCGGACGGCCGGATTCACGATCACGCAGCGGCTCGGGCAAGCGCTCGCGCTGGAGATCATCCGCGTTGCGGGCCGGCTGCAGGCGCGGGACGTGGACGCGCCGCTGCGCGCGGCGCAATCGGTCATCGAGTGCCCGACGAAACAGGATCCTTCGCGAAAGCAGGGCGTGCGCGTTTCCTACATCGGAATAGGCCCGGTGGACCTGCTCGGCATATCCGGCGAAGTGACAGCGCTCATGGACCAGCACCTGCGCGCGCGAGCGCAGCTCGCCCGCCCGCTGTTGACGCTGACGCTGGCGAACGGCTACTCCGGTTATCTTCCCGATGAAGCCATGTACGAGCGCGGCAGTACCTTTGAAGTCAGCCAGACGGATTTCGCCGCCGGGTGCCTGGAAGAGTCCATCGTCGCCGCGGCGCAGCGCCTGCTGAAGCGCGCGGCACGCTGATCGCGTGCGTTTCGAGAATCGATATCCGTTGCTGGTCGCAGGCGTGAGCGGTTGCGGCAAGAGCAGTTTCGGCGAAGCCTGGGCGCGGCGCTGCGCCGCACCGTTCATCGAAGGCGACCGCTATCATTCGCCGGAAAGCATCGCAAAGATGAGCGCAGGCATCCCGCTCGAGGACGCCGACCGCTCGGCGTGGCTCGACCGCATTACGGACGCGGCGCAGGCCCAGCGTGGCGTGCCGGGGCCGGTACTCGCCTGTTCGGCGCTGAAGCGCAGCTATCGCGACCGACTGCGCGCCGGCATACCCGGCTTGCGCACCGTGTTGCTCGAAATCCCGCGCGAGCTGGCCATCGGGCGCGTCGCACATCGCAGCGGACACTACATGCCGGTCTCGCTCGTCGACAGCCAGTTCAGCACGCTCGAGCTGCCGCACGACGAACCGCGCACGATGCTGCTCGATGCGTCGCGCCCCATCGGGACGATGATGGACGCCACGGAAAGCTGGCTGGCGGCGCAATGACGCACGATACGCAGCTGCTGGTGAACGTCGCGGCCGCGGTGGCATTGCTGGTCGTGCTGGTCTCGGGCCTGCGGCTGCACGCATTCCTCGCCTTGTTGCTGGCCTCGCTGTTCCTGGGATTGATCTCCGGCATGGCAGCCGGTCCATTGCTCGTGGCGCTGCAAAAGGGCGTCGGCGACGTGCTCGGCTTCGTCGCGCTGGTGTTGGCGCTCGGCGCGATGCTGGGCCGGTTGCTGACCGCGTCGGGCGGCGCGGAGCGCATCGCCCACACGCTGGTGGATCGATTCGGCCCGCAGCGCGTGCACTGGGCCATCCTGTGCGCAGCGTTCCTGGTCGGCATCCCCCTGTTCTTCGAGATCGGATTCGTGCTGCTCGTGCCGCTCGTGTTCGTCGTGGCCGCGCGCGTCGGCGTCGCGCCGATGAAGGTGGGCATGGCCTTGCTGGCCGGTCTTTCGGTGCTGCACGGGCTGGTGCCGCCGCATCCGGGCCCGACGGTTTCGGTGGTGGCCTACGGAGCGGACATGGGCAAGACGCTGCTCTATGGCCTCATCGTCGCCATCCCCGTTGCGGTGCTCGCCGGCCCGGTGTTCGGGACTTTGATCTCGCGTGTCGTGCCCGGACGCCTGGCCAGCGATGCCGCGGGTCCGGCGCTCGTCGAACCCGCGCATTACCCGGGCTTTGGCATCACGGTGGCGACGGTGCTGCTGCCGGTGCTGTTGATGCTGGTGCGTTCGCTCGCCGACGCGCTTTGCCCCACCGGCAGCCTGTTGCGCAACACGGCCGACTGGGCGGGCAACCCGATCGTTGCGTTGCTGCTCGCGCTGCTGGCGTCGCTGTACACCTTCGGCGCGCGCAGCGGCCTCGGCCGGGCGCGCGTCATCGCGCTGGTCGATGAATCCCTGAGGCCCATGGCCGCCATCATCCTGATCATCGGCGCCGGCGGCGGATTCAAGCAGGTGTTCATCGCCACGGGCGTCGGCGACGTGATCGGCCGCATGGCCGCGCAGCACGGCGCATCGCCGCTCGTGCTGGCATGGCTCGCTGCCGGTGCGGTGCGCATCGTCACCGGCTCGGCCACCGTCGCGGTGATCACCGCGTCCGGCCTGGTCGCCCCGCTGCTGCCGTTGTATCCGCACGCGAGCCGCGAGTTGCTGGTGCTGGCCACCGGCGCGGGCTCGCTGATGCTGTCGCACGTGAACGATGCCGGGTTCTGGCTCGTGAAGGAATATTTCAAGCTCAGCATCGGCGAGACGTTGAAGACGTGGACGCTGATGGAGACCTTGATCTCGGTGCTTGCGTTGCCGATGATCCTTGCGCTTTCATTGCTGGCCTGATTGCCACGGGAGTCCAGGTCCATGGATAGACGTTCATTCCTCGGCGCCGCCGTCGCCGCCGCGGCAACCTCGGTCACTGCAGCCACCTCGGCGAGGCAGGCCATGGCCGGCGACTGGGGCAACCTGCGTCATTACCCGGATCCGGATGTCGTCGAACTCGACCCACGCTTCTCGTACAGCGTCGGCAACGGCGCGATCGAGCGCATCGCGACGGGTTGCCGCTGGTGCGAAGGGCCCGTGTACTTTCGCGACCTGCGCTGCCTGGTGTGGAGCGACATTCCGAACGACCGCCTGATGCGCTGGAACGAGGAAGACGGCCAGGTCAGCGTGTTCCGCCAGCCATCGAACTACGCCAACGGCAATACGCGCGACAACGTGGGCCGCCTCCTGACCTGCGAGCACGATACGCGACGCGTCACGCGCACCGAATACGACGGCTCGATCACCGTGATCGCCGACAAATACCAGGGCAAGCCCCTCAACTCCCCGAACGATGTGGTCGTAGGCCGCGATGGCGCGATCTGGTTCACCGATCCGGGCTACGGGATCCTCGGCAACTACGAATCCGCCGCGAAGCGTCCGCTCGAATTGCCGACGAATGTGTATCGCGTCGATCCCCGCAGCGGCCGCATTAGCGTCGTTGCCGGCGATTTCGATCGGCCGAACGGGCTGGCGTTTTCGCCCGATGAAAAGCGCCTGTACATCGTCGACAGCGGCGAGCCGGCGCACATCCGCGTGTTCGATGTCGCGGGCGATCGACTCACCGGAGGCAAGGTCTTTGCCGAGAGCAAGGGCGGCACCGCCGACGGCGTTCGCACCGACATCGCCGGCAACTTGTGGTGCACGCAGGGCTGGGGCGATGCCAAGGAAGACGGCGTGCGCTGTTACGCGCCCGATGGCGCGCTGATCGGGAAGATCCTGCTGCCCGAAACCGCCGCGAACCTGTGCTTCGGCGGGCCGAAGAAGAATCGCCTGTTCGTCTGCGCGAGCACCTCGGTCTACGCGATCTATCTCAACGACGTCGGGGCGCAGGCGCCCTAGCGGCGTTTGCGCCGAAAGCAATGGCTGGAATGATCATCGACGATGCCGACCGCCTGCATCCAGGCGTACACGATCGTCGGGCCGACGAACTTGAACCCGCGCCGCTTCAGGTCCTTCGAGATGCGCTCGGACAGCGGCGAACGGGCGACGCGGGCGCGGCCCGTGTTCCGCACGACCTTGCCGCCCGTGAATGACCAGCAGTAGTCGCTGAAGCGCTCGCCGCGTTCTTCCATGTCGCAGTAGACCTGCGCGCCACGGATCGTGGCCTCGATCTTCGCGCGGGCGCGGATGATGCCCTCATCGCCCATCAATCGCTTGACGTCGCGCGCGCCGAAACGCGCCACCTTCGCCGGATCGAATGCCGCGAACGCGGCCCGGAAGGCTGCGCGCTTGCGCAACACGATGCTCCAGGAGAGCCCGGCCTGGAAACCTTCCAGCATCAGCATCTCCCACAGCATGCGCCCGTCGCGCTGCGGCACGCCCCATTCGCGATCGTGGTAGGCGGCCATCAAGTCGTCGCCGTCCGCCCAGGCACAACGCTTGCGTCCGCTATTTCCTGCTGCGACCATTCAGATCCCCTTTGATGGCGCCCGAACATGAGTGAACTGCCCGGCGACATTTATACCGAACCCGAGGACATCGACGTCAACACGTTGGCCAATCTCGGCCCGCTCACCGCGCTCGCCGGCACCTGGCAGGGTGCGCGTGGCATGGATGTCAATCCGAAGGCGGAGGGACCGAGGCGCCAGGGCTACATCGAGCGCATCGACCTGCAGCCGATCGACCCGCAGGCAAACGGACCGCAGCTCCTGTACGGATTGCGCTACCACACGCACGTCGTGAAGCCCGATGAAGTCGAAACCTACCACGACCAGGTGGGCTACTGGCTGTGGGAACCGGCCACCGAAGCGCTGATCCACACGCTGACGATTCCGCGTGGGCAGGTGGTGCTTGCAACCGGCAAGGCCGCGCGCGATGCGAAGAGCTTCGAAGTGGTCGCGCGGCGCGGCTCGACGGAAAACGGCATCTGCTCGGGCCTGTTCCTCGAACGGAATTTCACGACCACCGAATTCAGGCTCAAGGTCACTGTCAACGGCGACGGCACCTGGTCGTACTTCGAGGACACGGTGCTGGCGGTGAAGGGGCTGTCCGAACCGTTCCACCACACCGACGGCAATACGCTCGCGAAGATCGGCGAACCGACGCCGAATCCGTTGGCGCGATGAGCGCCTTCGCCGGACGGCTGCGCACCTTCGTCGAACCCCAGATTGCCGCCACCGCGATTCGCGTTGCGCTGGTGGTCGGAACCCTGCTGAACCTGATCAACCAGGGGCCGGAACTTCTGGCGCAGGCGGGAATCAATTGGCACAAGATCGCAATGAACTATGTCGTGCCGTATTGCGTCGCCACCTACAGCGCATCGGCCAACCAATGGCGCAGCCAAAAAACCCGGCATGACGGTTAAAACCGCTTCCGATGCGGGCCAGCCGTGTGCCAAACTGCGCACTGAATCCGACAAGAAACGAGGACGAAAATGACCGAAGACAACAAGCAAAAATTCACGTCGAAAGTGCGCCGTGGCTTGAACTATGTGCATGCCCAGGCCCGCTCGCAATTCGACAGCCTGCGCAATTCCGCCGCGGGTGGCCGCGTTCCCGGCTACACCGCCGGCGACCTGGCTGATATCGAGGCGGCCCTGGTCTGGATCGAGCAGAACAAGGAAGCCAAGCAGGGCTAGCCCCCCCCCGAGGCGCCGTCCGGGCCTGCCCTGGCCGGCCTAAGACGGCATCGTCGCCTTGCTGAACAGCACCAACAATCGCGCCCAGGCTTTCTCGGCCTGGTCGTGGTTGTAGACCGGAGAATCCGTCGGGCACCACCCGTGCTGGGTGCCCGAATACACCTCAACCTCGGCGTCCCGATGCGCGCGATCGAATGATTCGCGCAGCACCGTCTTTGAATCCGGTTCGCGTTCGTCATCGTTGGCGGCAATGGCGATCAGATAGTTCGCCTGCGTCTTCGGAATCAGCCGGTGCGGGCTGTCCGCGTCCGGCGTGACGAGCCCGCCGCCGTGGAAAGTCGCGACCGCGCCGACGCGGTCAGCGCGCGCGGCCGCGGTGCGGATCGCGATCGGTCCGCTCATGCAATAGCCCATCGTGCCGACCTTGCGCTTCGTATCGACGCTCGATTGCGCATCGAGGAACTGGATGAAGGCATTGGCATCGGTCGCCGCGGTCGCCGGCGTCAACGTATTCCTCAGCGCCATCAGCGCATCGCGCGTCTTCGGATCGTTGAAGTCGGCGTGTTCCGGCGCGGTCGGCGCTTTCTGCGTGCGATAGAAAGGATTGACGACGAGCACGGAATAACCGGCATCGGCGAGCCGCGTGGCCATGCCCTTGAAGGCGGGCCGCAGGCCGAAGATGTCGGGCCACATCAGCACCGCGGCGTGCGCGCCCGTCGTCGGATGCACGAAATACGCGTCGGCGTTGCCGTCCGGCGTCTTGACGATGACATCGGCGCCGACGGTGGTCTCCGCCGCCCGCGCAAACTGCGGCAGCAGGGCCGCAAGGCCCGTGCCCAGCGCCATGGCGCCGAACTGCCGGCGCGACAGCCCACCGTGTTTCGCGAACCCATCGAGGTCGTCGTGCTCACACATGGTCGGTTTCCTCCGCGCGTCGCGCTGACTGCAGCCATTCCTTGAATGCTTCGTCTTCGAAGCGGTACACGCCCACTTCGGTCTGGATCAGGATCTGCTTTTCCCGCAGGCGTTTCAACGCATTCTGCGGCACCGAGCGGTCGGCGGGACGGCCGAGCCTGAGCGCCTTGCCCATCCGCGCCAGCGAGCGTGCGCCATGCAGGTCCGCTTCGCCGTCGGCCACCCACTGCAGCACGAGGCGATCGGCCGGCAGCATGCGCTGCCAGCGGGCGGCGAATCCCTCGTCGCGGTACACCGATTGGCGCGTGTTCTCGATGGCCCGGTCGACGCCCTCGAAGGCATTGGCGAGGTACTGCGACAGGAACCGGCGGAACAGTTCCGGCACGCGCTGCAGCGCCTCGAAGGCGCGCTCGCCGTCTTCGACCTTGAGCTTCAGCGTCGTCAGCGCATTGGCGCGCCGCGTGAGCTCGCGCACGAACGCCGCGCCGAGCAGCGGCAGCGGCTCGACGCGCGCCCAGTTGTAGAAGGCACGGCGTTCCGAGCCGAACATGGCGCGCAGCCGGTCCTCGGAGGAACCGGTGAACACGACCTTCATGCGATCCTTGCGGGTGTCGAGCTGCGCACGCAATGCCCGCTC
>Ga0209023_10001503_pt1 | contig 31134 bp, 24 predicted proteins | sample LakOneMetagenome_FD_187468 | JGI IMG/M metagenome (GOLD analysis project Ga0209023, IMG submission 187468) | Freshwater and sediment microbial communities from Lake Erie, Canada (SPAdes) (version 2) | ecosystem: Environmental > Aquatic > Freshwater > Lentic | place: Lake Erie, Canada...
AGACGGCGTCACATTCACTGCTGACGGCACATCCAGTTCCGGCAGCTTGTATGTGCTCGGTCGCGGGGGCACGCAGTGCGTCGTTCGCATCTACGGAGAAACCGGGCGCACGCGACTGCTGCGGTTCTATCCGGCCGCAGGCGTCTGGGCGCCGCCATGAACGGGCTCGTCGAGAAGCGGCGTCATCCGCGAATACGCCACGAGGCTGCGGACACGACAGTCACTGGCCGAATCAGGCCAGGGTTGCCGATTCGAGTCGTCGATCTGTCAGAAGGTGGTGGCCTCATCGAGACCGCTGCGCGGTTGCGGCCAGGGGCGAGCGTCGATCTGTATCTGGAATCGCCGATCTGGCGGGGCCGGGTTCGGGCACGAGTGATCCGATGCGAGGTTGGCAGTCTTGCGCCGGCTCTAATCACGTTTCACGGCGCACTGGAATTCGATTCACCGCTGACAACAGCGCGAGCAATGGTCAGTCCCTCGAGTCTTGCGGTGACCTCGTCGATCCGCTGTGAGGGCCGTGCCCCATACGGAGAAGACACCGATGATGTTGGCTAAGAGACGCGGGTGCAGACTCAACGCCCGGGAACGTCGTGCAAGCCGTCAGCGCGCGGCGCACGCCTGCAGACGGGCGAGACCACCCCACGCCTGGAACGCGGCCTGCCCGGCCGCTTCAACGGTCTCAGCGTTGTAGGGCGGCGCCACTTTGTTGCCGCCAAAGAACACCCACACGACATCTGGCGTGTCGACGATGCCCTGGAAGCGCTCGGCACGCGTTAGTGCCGCCTTCGGCTCGAGTCCCGCAAGCCGACGCGCAAGCGCGGGCGACCCCTCGCCGACGCGCGGACCGAGATCGCTGACGATGAAGGGGACAGCACGACCGGTCTTCGCGCGGTAGGCCACGCCGAGCGTGCCCGGCACGACGCCGTGCGGCGTCAACGCGCCTGACGAAGGAATGACCGCGCTCGCGACGACGAGCGGATCGACGTAGCGGCGCTGATCAGTGACGGGAAACGCCGGATCGCCGAGCGTGGTCGGCGATACGAGCAATCCGCCGCTATCTGGAATCTCCGCCGGCGTCACACCGCGCACGTTGCGGCCTTGAACCACCGCCGTACCGGTGCCCAGCACGCCGTACCAGCTGATAGCGCCGACCGAGCCGTCTGTCCATCCAGCAGCCTTGATACGCGCCAGGTCGTTCATGAACTTGCCGGTGCAGGTGGGTCCATCCGCACTGCCTTCGTAGCCTGGTCCATCAGCCGGATAGACGCGGCCGGCATTGCACAGATGAATGAGCCCCTTGCTGTTGTCCCAGTTATAGGCGCGTCCTGAGCCGTCGATGTTGATGTTCAACTTGGCGCGGGCCATCACGCTGCCGCCCGACAGCAGCGTCATCGACTGTCCGCCCAGAACCTTCGTCTCGCCCACGCAGTCGCTCTGCGCGACAACCGGCATCGTCGCGAACGCGGACAGCAACACGATGGAAGTCAACGACCGGACGGCAAGGTTCAGCATGCGTGGCGGTAATGTATCAGACCCCCCCGGAACGCCCTCCCGACCGGGTATCAACTGCCCGGTTTTATCGCCGTGCATTACCCCGATTGCTCTCGCCGCACGGTGTAATGCTGTTGGTCATTTCGTCACATCACGCGCAGTGCCCTCGGCATGGCTGTGTGGGATTGGGCCTGAGACGCACGTCCCAGAGTCGGGCACGTGCTACCCCGATGTCAGCGCCTCGTCGCGCGCAATTCGCCCGATTTCGTTAGCAATCCCGCATGAGTTCCAAATGACGCCGCGTGGCACCCGGATTGGTTCTCATCCGTCCGCACACCATTCGACGGAGGCAGCCGATGCAGGTCGCAGACGGGACAGCAGCGCAAGAAGAGACAGTGACAGCAGTGACAGCAGTGACACCACGCCACAGGGAGCGTCGTCGCGGATTGAGCCAGGTGCTGGCGGCGGTCGTACGAGCGGCGACAAGTCGCAGCGATGGAGGAGAGGTACGTCTCGCGTTTCAGGAGGCGCTGAAAGATGTGATGGGCATGCAGACGGTGACGCTGCGAGACACCGCGAGCCGATGGCCGTCCGACGCCGCAGCGCCAGGCACGGAGGCGGTGGCCTTCGAGGTGCCCAGCGCATCGGCCGCGCATCGCGGCATTCTGGAGGCGACCTTCGTGCGGCATGGACGCCGTGGCGACTGGGACTTTCAGTTGCTCGGACAGGCGGCGCAGCTCGGTAGCATGGTCCTCGAAATGGAGAGGAGCCGTGCGCAGCCGGGGCGCATCGCCTCTACGCTTCCTACGCGGGCGACTCGCGACGGGGCCGCGCCACTCATCGGCGCAACGCCGACGATGGCGGCTCTGCGAAGCCGCGTCGAGCGCGTTGCGGCCACCGACTTCACCGTGCTGCTCGAAGGCGAGTCTGGCGTCGGCAAGGAGCTCGTGGCGCGTCAGATTCACGAACTGAGCCGGCGTCGACAGGGACCGTTCGTGGCCATCAACTGCGCGGCGCTGGTCGAGACGCTGCTCGAGGCGGAACTCTTCGGCATCGAGGAACGCACGGCGACTGGTGTGCGGGGCCGACGCGGGAAGTTCGAGCATGCGGACGGCGGAACGCTGTTCCTGGACGAAGTCTCCGACCTGTCGCTGACGGCGCAAGCGAAGTTGCTGCGCGCCATTCAAGACCTGGCCGTCGAACGCGTCGGAGCCACGGGTGTGCAACGGGTGGATATCCGAATCGTGGCGGCGACAAATCGAAGCCTTGCCGAGATGGTCGAGCGCAAGCTGTTTCGCGCCGATCTCTTCTATCGACTTGGCGGCGTGGACATCAGAGTGCCTCCACTGCGCGAGCGACGGATCGATGTGGCCGAACTCGCCGACTACTTCCTGCATCGCCTCCGGCACGTTCGCGCGTTGCGATTGTCGGACGCCGCGCGTGAGGCGCTGATGCTCTACGACTGGCCAGGCAACGTGCGCGAACTCGAGCGGATCATCGAGCGGGCGGTTGCCCTGGCGCAGTCCGACGTCATCGAACTCGACGACCTTCCATCGGCGGTGCGCGGCGACTTCACCGAAGTCCTCATGCCTTCGCTTCGTGGACGCGACACCATGCGGGCGTGGGGCAGTCGATACGCACGCCTCGTGCTCGACCGAACGGGCGGCAACAAGCGCGAGGCCTCGCGGGTTCTCGGCATCAGCTACCACACGCTCAACAGCTACCTGAGATTTCCGCTGCGGCAGCAGAACGCGTCAGCCGCCGCGTGTCCAGACGATGGCGATCTGGACGTGGATGATGAGCGTGATGCAGGGGAGCACGAGATGCTCGCCGAGCCAGTCGGAATTGCACCGTAGCAACGACACTCGTGTGCGCGTGCAGCACGCGTACGACGCTTCTGTCGTTCCTTGACCCCCGCGCGAGCCGCATAGTACCGTTGGCCCGTTTCCATTTCATAACGGCACCCCATGGATCAGGCCAACGGTACGGCTCTCAAGAAGACTCCGCTCAACGCGCGCCATCGTGCTCTTGGCGCCCGCATGGTCCCGTTTGCCGGGTGGGACATGCCGGTCGAATACTCAGGCATCACGGCCGAACACATGGCCGTGCGCGAGCGGGTCGGCCTCTTCGACGTGAGCCACATGGGCCAGGTCGAGATTGCCGGCACCAACGCCCTGGACGCCGTGCAGCGCATCTCCTGCAACGACGCCTCGAAGCTGCAGGTGGGGCAGGCGCAGTACTCCGGTCTGCTCACGCCGGCTGGCACCTTCGTCGACGACCTGCTCGTCTACCGTCTCGGTCAGCAGCACTTCATGCTGGTTGTGAACGCCTCGCACATCGACAAGGACTTCGACTACATCGTCGAGGGCATCAAGCCGGCAGGCGACGCGGTGGCTGTGAACGTGAGCGCCCGCTACGCGCTGATTGCCGTGCAGGGGCCGCGCGCCATTGAGGTGCTGCAGCCGCTCACCGGCGTCGACCTGGCGTCGATGAAGTACTACTGGTTCGCGCACGGCGAGGTGGCTGGCGTTCGCGGCACGATTTCGCGAACCGGCTACACCGGCGAGGACGGCTTCGAGATCTTCGTGGCGCCGGCGATGGCCGACAAGGTCTGGCTGGCGATCACGCAGTCGGGCGAGCCACACGGCTTGATTCCGTGCGGCCTGGGGGCGCGCGACACGCTGCGCCTCGAGGCGGCGATGCGGCTGCACGGCAACGACATCGACGAGACCACCACCGTGGTGGAGGCGGACCTGAACTGGATCGTCGGCTGGAAGAAGGCCGACTTCGTCGGTGCCGATGTGCTCCGTGCACAGAAGGCCGCCGGTCCTGCCCGCAAGATTGTGGGCTTCGAGATGATCGACCGCGGCATTGCGCGGCAGGGTTATCCAATTTACTCGAACGGCGTCGCGGTCGGTACGGTGACCAGCGGCACGCAGACACCGTTCCTGAAGAAAGCCATCGGTCTTGGCTATGTGCCGACGGCGCTCACTGCTGTGGACTCCGAAATCGAGATCGAAGTTCGCGGTCGGCGCCTGCGCGCCCGAGTTGTTCCCACTCCCTTCTACAAGAGGACGAAGTGATGGCGTATCCGGCAGGGTTCAAGTACACGAAAGACCACGAGTGGATTGAGATCGCGGGCGACCAGGGCAAGGTGGGCATTACGGACTTCGCCCAGCAGCAGCTTGGCGATGTGGTCTATCTCGATCTGCCAGAGGTGGGTGCGGTCGTCACGTCCGGCCAGACCTTCGGCACGATTGAATCGGTGAAGGCGGTGTCGGAACTCTTCGCGCCGGTGTCCGGCACGGTCGTCGAGGTGAACACGGCACTCAAAGAGAAGCCGGAAGCCGTCAACAGCGACCCGCACGCCAGCTGGATGGTGGTGCTGAAGTTGTCGAATCCCGCCGAGGCCGACGCGCTGCTCGACGTGGCGCACTACGAAGATCTGGTGAAATGAGTCGATTCGATCACGACGTTTTCCAATCCCGCCACATCGGACCTGACCAAGCCGACACGGCCGACATGCTCTCCGTCGTGGGGGCGTCGTCGCTCGACGCCCTGATCGATGAAGCGATTCCGCAGCGCATCCGCCTGCGCGAGCCGCTCGACCTGCCCGCCGGAACATCGGAGCACGCGTTCCTCGCGTCGCTTCGTGGCACGGCCTCCAGAAACCGTCTGTTCCGGTCGTATCTGGGACTCGGCTACTACGACTGCATCACGCCCAGCGTGATCCTGCGCAACGTGCTCGAGAATCCCGGCTGGTATACGCCGTATACGCCGTACCAGGCGGAAATTGCACAGGGCCGCCTCGAGTCGCTCCTCAACTACCAGACGATGGTGGCGGAGCTGACGGGGATGGACATCTCGACCGCATCGCTGCTCGATGAAGCCACGGCGGCCGGCGAGGCAATGACGCTGCTGCACCGCGTGCACACGCGCAAGCCCGATCCGAACGCCGGCGCGCCGCAGTTCTTCGTCGCTGACAGCTGCTATCCGCAGACCATCGACGTGCTGAAGGCCAGGTCCGAGCCGCTCGGCATCGAGCTGGTCATCGGCAACCTTGCCACCGCGCAGTTCGGTCCGCAAACCTTCGGGGCCCTCGTGCAGTCGCCCGACGAGAGCGGCCTTGTCCATGACCTGCGTGCGTTCATCGCCCGCGCGCATGCCGCGGGAGTTCTGGTTGCCGTCGGCACCGATCTGTTGAGCCTCACGCTACTCGCGCCTCCAGGAGAAATGGGCGCCGACGTCGTGTTCGGCAACTCGCAGCGCTTCGGCGTGCCGATGGGCTACGGCGGTCCGCACGCCGCGTTCTTTGCCACCAAGGAGCAGTACGTCCGCCAGGCTCCGGGGCGCATCATCGGCGTGTCGGTGGATGCCAACGGACACACGGCCTACCGCATGGCGCTGCAGACCCGCGAGCAGCACATTCGGCGCGAGAAAGCGACGTCGAACATCTGCACCGCGCAGGCACTGCTCGCCAACATCGCAGGGCTCTACGCCGTCTTCCATGGTCCGAAGGGCCTGATTCGCATCGCCGAACGTGTCCACGGCTTGGCGCGGCTACTGAGCGCGCAGCTCGAGGCCCGCGGGTTGCGACAGCTGAACGCGCAGTACTTCGACACGATTCGTGTGGACGGTGCCAACCAGACCGCCGTGCGACTGGCCGCCGAAGCGTCTGCGGTGAACTTCCGCTACCGCGACGACGGCAGCATCAACATCGCCCTCGACGAACTCGCGACCGCGGACGACGTGGCTCGCATCGTGGAGATCTTCGACGCGGCGTCCGGGGTGACCGCGCCAACGGCCGCCACGGTCGACATCGACTTCTCGTATCCGCCTGAACTGGCGCGCACGTCAGCCTTCCTGACGCATCCGATATTCAACGTCCATCACTCCGAGATGGAGATGATGCGGTACATCCGCGGGTTGGAGCGCAAGGACATCGGCCTCGACACGTCGATGATTCCGCTGGGCTCGTGCACGATGAAGTTGAACGCCGCATCCGAGATGCTGCCGATCACCTGGCCCGAGTTCTCGAAGCCGCATCCCTTCGTGCCCGTCGAGCAGGTGGCCGGCTATCACCAGATCTTCGCGGAACTCGAGCAGGCGCTGGCCACCATCACGGGATTTGCCGCCGTCTCGCTGCAGCCGAACTCTGGTGCGCAGGGCGAGTTCGCGGGTCTGATGGTGATTCGCGCCTATCACCACGACCGCGGCGATCTGCATCGCGACGTGGTGCTGATTCCTGCCTCTGCACACGGAACCAATCCGGCAAGCGCTGTCATGGCGGGTATGCGCGTGGTGGTCGTGGCAAGCACGAAGGACGGCAACATCGACGTCGACGACCTCAAGGCGAAGGCCGATGCCAACAAGGATCGGCTGTCGTGCCTGATGGTGACCTATCCCTCGACGCACGGCGTGTTCGAGGAAAGCATTCAGGACATCTGCGCCACCATTCACGCGCATGGCGGCCAGGTGTACATGGACGGTGCGAACATGAACGCGCAGGTCGGGTTGACGAGTCCGGCGACCATCGGCGCCGACGTGTGTCACCTGAACCTGCACAAGACGTTCGCCATTCCTCACGGCGGTGGCGGCCCCGGTATGGGGCCCATCTGTGTGGCCGCGCACCTGGCGCCGTACCTGCCGGGGCATCCGGCGGTGAAGACGGGCGGGGCGAAGGCCATTCCCGCGCTGTCGGCGGCTCCGTGGAGCAGCGCCAGCATCCTGCTGATCTCGTACGCCTACATCTCGATGCTCGGCGGCGACGGCATGACCAACGCCACGCGCTACGCGATTCTCAACGCGAACTACATCAAGTCGCGCCTCGAAGGTCATTACCCCGTCCTGTACACGCGCGAGAACGGACGTGTGGCGCACGAGATGATCTTCGACTTGCGGCCACTCAAGGCCGCCAGTGGGATCGACGAAACCGACGTGGCCAAGCGCCTGATGGACTACGGCTTCCACGCGCCGACGGTCTCATTTCCGGTGGCCGGCACGCTGATGATCGAGCCGACCGAGAGTGAGCCGAAGGCGGAACTCGATCGCTTCTGCGACGCGATGATTGCCATTCGCGCGGAGATTCAAGCGGTCATCGACGGAACCGCCGATCCGAAGAACAACGTGCTCAAGCACGCGCCGCACACGGCCGCCGCCGTGTCTGCCGACGAGTGGACGCATCCGTACACGCGCCATCAGGCCGCGTATCCGCTGCCGTTCGTGCGCGCGCGCAAGTTCTGGCCAACCGTCGGACGTATCGACAACCCGTACGGTGACCGGAATCTCATGTGCGCCTGCCCGCCGGTCGAAGACTTCGCCGACGCTAGCGCCTAGCACTCCGCAGTCCGAGTCCGGTTGCTCATGCAGCGACCGGGCTCGCTCCCTTCTTCTTCCACCTCGACCCGCAGACCACGGCTGATCCACTGTCGGTGGAACCGGCCGTCGATCCGTCCTCGCACCCACATCAGCCATCACGCTTCGCGCATGGGCGAGTCCGCGCTGCGACACGGACGAGGCCGCACTCTGGAGTCGGTCGACGTCGCGCCCTCCGAAGTCGGGCAAAGGTCACCCTCGTGCTACGCTCCCGCCCGAGGTGACTGATGTCGCAACGCTATGTGCTCGCCTGCATCGTGCTGTCGATGGTCTGCGTGACCGGCGGGGCTCGGGTTGGCGCGCAAGCCGCGGGCACGCCACAGGGGCAAGCGGAAGCTGACCCTGGTGTGCAACCGTTCCGGTTGATCGATCGGGACGAAATTCGGGTCAGTCGGGTGGAACTGCAGCCAGGAGCGGTGCGCCGCGTTCACGTGCACGACGATGTCGAGTATCACGTGTGGACGCCAGTGGTCGGCACGCTCGAGATCACGATTGGCAGTGAGCCCCCACGACCGGCTGCGCCTGGTCAGGCGTTCTTCATGAAGAAGGGCACACCGCACGGATTCAGGAACACCGGGACGACTCCAGCCGCGGTATTCGAAATCTTCGTGAAGCGCTCGTCCACGACAGCTGCACTGACACCAGAGGACATCGTCGGCGGCGTGCTCGCCAGTCTCGCGACGGCGCACGATGAACGCAGCGAGTCACTCTCAGCACTGCAGCAGCGCTGAGCGCCGCAGCGGGACGCCGCGACGCGCATCCCTTGCTCGAGCCGCACCATGTTCGCGCCGTCGGCAAAACGTTGGCAGGACGGCGCCTCACAGGGGAAGCGGGGAAGTCGCGACAGCGGGCGAACGGACTCCGTCAGCAGCGTCGCGGAGGACGCCGCGTGACGATCACGCAGACGCTGGGGCCGATGCACGTCGAGCGCGGACCCGAAACGCTTCGAGCAGCTTCTTCCCAACTGGGCCCGGCGTGCCGGTGCCGATGACATTGGCGTCCACTCGGACGATCGGCACGAGCTCGCGTGTCGTGCTGGTGAGGAACGCTTCGTCCGCTCCGAGCAGGTCGGCATCGTGCAGAACCTGTTCGCGCGTCGGAACACCAACCGCCGCCGCCACCTCGAAGATGAACTCGCGGGTGATGCCGGCCAGCAGACCGGACTCGATGGGCGGCGTGATCGCCACGCCGTCCTTCACGATGAAGATGTTCGCCGTGCTGCACTCGGCGATCTCGCCGCGGTAGTTGCGCATCACTGCCTCGAACGCACCCTGCCGCAACGCTTCCTGATTGCCGAGCGCGTTGTTCAGCAGGTTGTTCGACTTGATGATGGGGCTCACCGAACCTGGGTGGTTGCGCAGGATGCCGACGAGTGACACCGTGACGCCGTCTGCATAGGCAGACGCGGGCGCATCAACGTGTGGCTTGACGATGACCACAACAGAGGGCGAGTGGCACGCGTTGGGGTCGTAGGAGATCTCGCCGACGCCGCGCGTCACCAGCACGCGAATGTATGCTTCGCGACCATCGGTGCCGAGGCCCGCTGCCGCCATCGTGTCGCGAATGCGCGTCTCGAATTCGTCGTCGCCAAAGGGGATAGACAGCCGAAGGAAGCCGGCGGACGCACGCAGTCGGCGCATGTGACGGTCGAACAGGAACGGCTCGCCGTCATAGGTGCGCAGCACTTCATACACACCCTCACCATAGAGAAATCCGTGATCGAAGACCGAGATCACGGCGTGCTCAGTGTCGAGCAAACGACCGTTCACGTTGACCATTGCGCCCATCAGGTGAGCGTACTGCGTGTGCTATTCTGCGTGCAACTTCGATGCGAGTCTTGAGTGCGGCGCAAATGCGCGAGGCGGATCGCAGGACGATTGAGGACATCGGCATTTCCTCGCTCGTACTGATGGAGAACGCCGGCCGTCAGGTCGTGGCGGCCGTCGAGGCCATTCACGGCGACCTGTCCGAACATCGCGTGGCGGTGCTGTGCGGCCGCGGCAACAACGGCGGCGATGGGTTCGTCGTCGCCCGCACGCTGCTGCAGCGCGGCATCGACGTCGCGGTCTTCGTCATCGGCCGAATCGCGGACGTGCGTGGCGACGCGCGCATCAACCTCGAGATTCTCGGTCGCCTTGGTCTGACGACCGTGGAGATCTCAGACGGGCAGGCGTGGGAGCTGCACTTCTCCGAGATCGCCGCGTGCACGCTGATCGTGGATGCCATCTTCGGCACCGGCCTCAACGCACCGCTCGAGGGCCTGCTCGAGACCGTCGTCGCGGACGTCAACGGCTCGGGTCTGCCGGTTGTCGCGATCGACCTGCCATCCGGACTCTCGGCCGACGCGCGCGTGCCCATCGGCGACTCGATCGTCGCCGGTGCGACGGTCACACTCGCCGCGCCCAAGCTCGCACTGGTGCTGCCGCCCGCGGAACTGCGCGCCGGCGACATCGTCATTGCCGACATCGGCATTCCAGCTGCGATCATCGAGTCTCTCGACGGGCCGCGCGTCGAGTTGCTGACCAGGCCCTCGATGCGCGAGCTGCTTGTCCCGAGAAATCCCGAGACGCACAAGGGCGACTACGGCCGTGTGCTGCTCGTGGCTGGCTCCCGCGGCAAGACCGGCGCAGCTCACCTGGCGGCGATGGGGTGTCTGCGTTCTGGTGCGGGCCTTGTCACCGTGGCAACGCCGTCGAGCTGTCTGCCGATCGTGGCCTCGATGGGGCCGGAGTACATGACGACGGCCCTCGACGAGACACCAGATGGTCTCGATGCCGACGGAGTGGACGATCTGTTGCAGGATGCGCGCGACGTGGTGGCTATTGGTCCCGGGCTCGGCACGTCTGCCGGGACGCGAGCGTTCGTGCAGGCGCTGGTGGACCGTGCGGCAGTGCCACTTGTCATCGATGCGGACGCGTTGAATGCGTTTGCCGGTCTGCCGGAGCGACTCGCGGGCCGCGAGGGACGCGACGTAATCATCACCCCGCATCCGGGAGAGATGGCGCGTCTGCTGGCGACGTCGATCGAAGAGGTCGAAGGCAACCGTGTGGAAGTGGCCAGAAGCTTCGCGACCACGCACCACGTGTACGTGATCCTCAAGGGGCATCGCACGCTCATTGCCACACCTGACGGCACGGTCTACATCAACCCCACGGGCAATCCGGGGATGGCTACCGGTGGCACCGGAGATGTGCTCACCGGGATGATTGCGGCGTGGCTGGCGCAGTTGCTCGACGCGGAAGCCGCCTGCAAATTGGCGGTTTACCTGCACGGGCTCGCGGGCGATCTGACTGAAGCCGACGAAGGCGAGGTCTCGATGACCGCCGGCGATCTCGCGGCACACATCGGAGACGCGGTGCTCGACTTGAGCGCTCGCCGAAAGGTCGCCGAGAAGTCGTGACCATCCGGACCCGTTCCGAGGCCGAAACGGTTGACGCCGGTCGCCGTCTGGCTGCGGACCTCGAACCCGGAGCCGTGCTGCTGCTCACAGGCGACCTTGGCGCAGGGAAGACCGCGCTGGTTCGCGGCCTCGCATCGGGTCTCGGCGTCGATCCCTCCGAGGTCAGCTCGCCAACCTTCACGCTCATCCAGGAGTATCGCGGCGGTCGTCTCACACTGCATCACATCGACCTGTACCGGCTCACGCCGCGCGAGGTCGATGATCTCGGCCTCGACGAACTGGTCGAGAGCGGAGGCGTCGTGGCCATTGAATGGCCTGAGCGATGGCTCACGCCGCCGCGTGACGCGCTTCGCGTGACGCTGTCTACGACAGGGGAGAGCGAGCGGACGATCGAGGTCGAGGGGAGCGCGACTGCGGACTGAGTCGCCGAGGAGCAAGCGACGACGAGCGCCCATCAAGAGCGCTCGTCACCGCCGTCGAATGTCAGTTTCCTGAACGGTAGTTCGGGGCTTCCTTCGTGATGGCGACGTCGTGCACGTGGCTTTCACGGAAGCCGGCGGGTGTGATGCGGATGATCTGCGCGTTGCGCTGGAGCTCCGGAATCGTGGCGCAGCCCGTGTAGCCCATGCCCGCACGCAGACCGCCAACCAGCTGGTGAATCATCGCGGCCACGGAACCCTTGTGTGCGACGCGACCCTCGATGCCTTCGGGTACCAGCTTCTCGCCAACCGCTGACGGCCCATCCAGATCGAAGTCGTCCTGGAAGTAGCGGTCGCGACTGCCGCGACGCATCGCGCCAATCGAGCCCATGCCGCGATACTCCTTGAAGCTGCGGCCCTGATAGAGAATCAATTCGCCCGGGCTCTCGTCGGTGCCGGCAAACAGGTTGCCGATCATCGTGGTGCTCGCACCAACAGCCAGTGCCTTGGTGATGTCGCCGGAGAAGCGGATGCCGCCGTCGGCAATCACCGGGATGTTCCTGCTGGCCGCCGCACGTGAACACTCGAGCACGGCGGTAATCATCGGCACGCCAATACCGGCCACGACGCGCGTGGTGCAGATGGACCCGGCGCCGATCCCCACCTTGACGGCGTCCACGCCCTGGTCGATCAGCGCGAGCGTGCCGCCCGCCGTGGCGACGTTGCCGGCAATCAGCTCGACCTCGCGGAACTGCTTCCGGATGCGCGAGACCATGTCGAGCACACCCTGGGAGTGGCCGTGGGCCGTGTCGACGACGAGGACGTCCACACCAGCCGCGACGAGTGCGGCCGCGCGCTCAACGGTGTCCTTGGCGACGCCAACCGCAGCGCCGCAACGCAGGCGACCAAGAGGATCCTTCGAGGCGTTCGGATACTTCACGGCCTTCTGGATGTCCTTGACCGTGATGAGGCCCTTCAGGCGGAACGAGTGGTCGACGACGAGCAGCTTCTCGACTTTGTGACGGTGCAGAATCTCGCGGGCCGCATCGAGCGTTGTGCCGACGGGCACGGTGATGAGGTGCTCGCTCGTCATGATGTCCGAGATCGGACGCTGCACATTGGTCTCGAAGCGCAGATCGCGGTTCGTCAGAATGCCGACGAGCCGGCCTTCCTTGCTGCCGTCTTCGGTGATTGGCACGCCCGAGATGCGGTACTTCTTCATCAGGTCGAGCGCTTCGAAGATGCGGTGCGTCGGGGAGAGCGTGATCGGATCGACGATCATCCCGCTTTCGGAGCGCTTGACGCGGTCCACTTCGGACGCCTGATCCTCGATCGACAGATTCTTGTGAATGATGCCGAGCCCGCCCTGCTGCGCCATCGCAATGGCCAGCCGCGACTCGGTAACGGTGTCCATCGCCGCGCTGAGCAGCGGGACATTCAGGCGGATGTTCCGCGTGAGCTGCGTGCTGACGTCAACCTGGTAGGGGAGCACCGTTGAGTGCTGCGGTACGAGCAGCACATCGTCGAACGTCAGGGCCGTGGCGAACGTGGTTTCAATGGCGGGAGGGGAGGCAAGCGCGTCAGTTCGTGTCGTCATAGGTCCACATGCAGAAAAGGCCGACATGCGTCGGCCTTTGAACATCAACGGTCATGGATCCACGCGCAGGCCGACGATCGAACGCCGGCCACGCACGGTGAATCGAGCAGGGTCAAGCTGCGGCACCATGGCACTTCTTGTATTTCTTGCCGCTGCCACACGGACAGGGATCGTTACGGCCAACTTTCGGACCGTCGTTCCTGAGCGTCTTCACCTCGGCGTCGTCGCCACCCACGCGAGCGGGTTGCGGAGGACGATGGGGTGCGGGCATCTGGGGAACGGCTGCCTTGGGTGCGCTGTCGAAGACGCCTGACGGCGCTCCGAATGTCGACGCCTGCTCGCTCGGATTGTTCATGATGAGCGACTGACGCGGCGGCGCCTGGCGCACTGGCGGCGGCACGGGCGGTGCTTCTTCGGACAGCACCGGGCGGAGACGCCACAGGTAGCTGACCGTCTCCTGATCCACGCGTTCTTTCATCGCCTGGAACATCTCGAAGCTTTCCTTCTTGTACTCGACGAGCGGGTCGCGCTGGCCGTAGCCGCGCAGCCCGATGCCTTCCTTGAGGTGGTCGAGGCTGTAGAGGTGATCCTTCCACTGCTGATCGACAACCTGCAGCATGATGTCGCGCTCGACGCGCTGCAGAATCTCGCGGCCGACGATCTCTTCCTTGTCCGTGTAGGACGCCTGAATCAGGTCCCACAACTCGTCGCGGATCTCGTCGGCGGTCTTGCCACCGAACTCGACGCTCGACGTGTCGACCGCGAAGGCCTCTTCGACGCCGCGGCGGAGCGCATCGAGATCCCACTGCTCGAGGTCGGCTTCGGCCGGGGCGAACGTCTCGACGGTGGAGTCGAGCGCTTCTTCGGCCAGCGACATGAGGTACTCGCGCGAGTCGGCAACTTCGCTCTCGTCCAGGCGAATCTTGCCTTCGAGAATCTCGCGGCGCAGCGCGTAGATGCTCTCGCGCTGCTTGTTCATCACGTCGTCGTATTCGAGCAGGTGCTTGCGGACGGAGAAGTTCTGCGCTTCGACCTGCTTCTGCGCGCGCTCGATGGCCTTGGTGACCATCCCCGCTTCGATCGGCACGCCTTCTTCCATGCCCAGGCGCTGCATCAGGCCCGAGATGCGGTCCGAGCCGAAGATGCGCATCAGGTCGTCTTGCAGCGACAGATAGAAGCGCGAGGAACCCGGGTCGCCCTGACGACCGGCGCGACCGCGCAGCTGGTTGTCGATGCGGCGAGACTCGTGTCGCTCGGTGCCGACGATGTGCAGGCCGCCGAGGCGAACCACTTCCGCGTGCTCCGCATCGGTGATCGTCTTGAAGTGCGCGAAGATCCGTTCGTACTCGGGCTTCGAGACCTTGTAGAAGCCGTCGAGGTGCGAGTAATAAACGAACTCCTCGTCGTCGACGAAGCGTTCCTGGCCCTTCGGGAGACGTTCGGCAATCTGTTCGGCCAGTGCCTGCTGGCGCGTCATGAATTCGGGGTTGCCGCCAAGCAGAATATCGGTGCCGCGGCCCGCCATGTTCGTCGCGATGGTGACCGCGCCGGTGCGGCCGGCTTGCGAGACGATCTCGGCTTCCTGCGCGTGATACTTGGCGTTCAGCACGACGTGCTTGCCAGTGCCGCCGCCCGTCATCGAGCCGCGCTTCAGGCCGCGCCTGTCGAGCAGACTGGACAGCTTCTCGGACTTCTCGATGGACACCGTGCCGACGAGCACCGGGCGTCCGACCTTGTGGGCCTCGAGAATGTCAGAAACGATCGCGTCCCACTTTTCCTGCTCGGTCCGGTAGACGAGGTCCGGATTCTCGATGCGGAGCATCTGCCGATTCGGCGGGATGCAGATGACATCGAGCTTGTAGATCTTGGCGAACTCTTCGGCTTCCGTGTCTGCCGTGCCGGTCATACCGGCCAGCTTCTTGTACTTGCGGAAGAAGTTCTGGAAGGTGACGGTGGCGAGCGTCTGGTTCTCGCGCTCGATCTTCACGCCTTCCTTGGCTTCGACGGCCTGATGCAGGCCATCGCTCCAGCGGCGGCCGGGCATGAGTCGTCCGGTGAACTCGTCGACGATGACGACTTCGCCGTCCTTCACCATGTAGTCGACATCGAGCTTGAAGATCGCGTGGGCGCGCAGCGCCTGGTCGACGTGATGCTTGATGTGCGCGTTCTCGAGATCGTAGATGTGCCCGCCGTTCAAGCGGTGGATCAGCATCTGCTCGGCCTTGGCCATGCCGCTCTCGGTGAGCGTCACGGTCTTGTGCTTCTCATCGACGATGTAGTCGCCGGTGGCTTCGATCTCTTCGCGCTCTTCAGCCTTGGTATCGCCGCGAATGACGGCGCCGGGCTTCAGCCGCGGAATGAGCTTGTCGACCTCGTAGTACAGCTCGGTCGAGGCTTCCGCCGGACCCGAGATGATGAGAGGCGTGCGGGCTTCGTCGATGAGGATGCTGTCGACTTCGTCCACGATCGCGAAGTGATGACCGCGCTGCACGTAGTGCGCGAGATCGAACTTCATGTTGTCGCGGAGGTAGTCGAAGCCGAACTCGTTGTTGGTGCCGTAGGTGATGTCGGAGCCGTACGCCACCTGACGTTCCGCATCGGTCAGCTCGTGCTGGATGACGCCGACCGTCATGCCCAGGAAGCGATAGATACGGCCCATCCACTCGGAGTCGCGGCGGGCGAGGTAGTCGTTGACGGTGACGACGTGGACGCCGTTGCCCTCGAGCGCGTTGAGGTACGCCGGCAGCGTGGCGACGAGCGTCTTGCCTTCGCCCGTCTTCATCTCGGCGATGCGGCCCTGATGCAGCGCGGCGCCGCCAATGAGCTGCACGTCGAAGTGCCGCATGTTGAGCACGCGGCGTCCGGCCTCGCGAACGACTGCGAATGCTTCAGGCAGCAGATCGTCGAGAGTCTCGCCCTTGGCGATGCGCTCCCTGAATTCCGCGGTCTTGCCGCGAAGCGCGTCGTCTGAGAGCGGACGAATGGATGATTCGAGCGCGTTGATTTGCGTCACGAGCGGACGCAACTTTTTCAGGTCGCGTTCGTTCTGTGTGCCGATGACCTTTGCGAGGATGTTCTGGAGCATCTACAGCAGCGCGGATCCGCCCTTGGGTATCCGACGATTGTATCAGAAGGACAGGTTGCTCGCGGCTTCGAGACGACAGGAACGTCCGCCGTGTGCGAGACCGGGCACAGCGACGACGCGGAACGCATCGTCTACGTGGATTGGACGCACCTCGACCGACGTGCGATGCACGTAGTCGAGGTGGACGTATTAATTGCCGGTTGCAGTCGCCGTCGGCTTGGTGAGGAGCTGCAGCGGATTGAGCAGCTTGCCGTTGGCGAGGATTTCGTAGTGGAGGTGCGGACCCGTCGAGCGGCCGGTCGAACCGACGTAGCCGATGACGTCGCCACGATGGACGTCCTGACCGGGCTTGACGTTGAAGCCGCTCAGATGTCCGTACCGAGTCGTGATGCCGAAGTCGTGGGTGATGACAATCAGATTGCCGTACTCACCCTGGAACGCGGTGGATTCCACCTTGCCGTCAGCCGTCGCAAAGACCTGCTGACCCTTCGACGCGGAGATGTCGAGCCCCTGATGGAACGCTGAAGAACCCGTGAACGGATCGGAGCGACCACCGAAGGAGCTGGTGAGCCAGCCACGCGCCGGCCAGATAGACGGCGTGGCGGCAGCGAGCTTTTCCTGACGTTCGACGCCCTTGCGAACGCTGCTCAGGCGCGTTTCGAGCGACTGGAGCAGGGTGCGGAGCACGCCGAAGGTGTCGTCAGGCGAGATGAGTGAAGTGGAAAGAACCGTCGAAATCGCGGCGTTGGTTTGGGAGGTGCCGCCGGCGGCCCTGGCTTTCACCAGAGCGGGAAGCTTGGCCATGGCCCGGGCCTGCGCGGGGTCGAGTGCAGCACGTGCACCAAGTTCGTCGATGACGCCTTCGAGCGACTGAATCTGAGACGTCAGCTCGCCGGTTGTTTCGCGGTAGTTCCCGTTTTCAAGCGTGAGGGCGGAATTGGTCGCCTGCAGACTGTGCAGCTCCAACCGCGAACTCCATTTGGCTCCGAGACCAATCAGGACGGGCAGCAGCAATGCGCCGCCGACTACCGATGTGACGGTCCGAAGACTGATCGTGACTCGCCGCACGACGCCGGTCGTGCGGTCAGCAATCAGGACGGTGTACCTGCGTGAAAACATCAGCCTCTCAGTATTAATCGAGGTATTGGGCGCCGCTCGGAAGACAGGATCTGCCGAGCAGCAGGCTCAGAACTGTAGGAAAACACTGGCAGACTACCACAGGGCTTGTTTCGATCGAAAGCCAAAAGTGTTCAGCTGGCGAAGTTATGGCGAATGTGTGGCAGCGGCCCATGATCGCCACGACTAACGCAAAGATTCAGGCGCCGCGAAACTGTAACGCCTCCGCAACGTGGGCGGCGGTGACCGCGTCATCGCCCGCCAGGTCGGCGATGGTTCGAGCGACGCGCCGAACCCGGTCGAAGCCGCGGGCGCTCATGCCGAGTCGGTCAGCCGCCACGCGAAGCAGGCGAAGCCCTTCCGCGTCCAGCGCGCACCACTGACGCAGGGCCTGTCCGGTCAGGTGTGCGTTGATGGTGGTGCCGCTCGAGCGAACCCGTTGTCGCTCGCGGGCCACCACGACTCGGTCGCGAATGATGCCAGACGACTCAGCGTCAACGGCGTGGCCGAGCAGATCTGAGGCGACGCGCGGCACCTCCACGGTCAGATCGAAGCGGTCACGCAGCGGACCTGACAACCGTCCGGCATATTGCGACACCTGCTGCGGTGTGCAGCGACAAGCTCGTACCGGATCCCCCGCAAAGCCGCATGGGCACGGGTTGGTGGCGCCAACGAGCACGAACCTGGCGGGGAAGAGCGCCGAGCGCGCCGCCCGCGCGATTGTGACGACGCCCTCCTCGAGAGGTTGTCGCAGCACGTCGAGCACGGTTCTCGGGAACTCGAGCATCTCGTCCAGGAACAAGACGCCGTTGTGCGCCAGACTCACCTCGCCCGGCCGTGGAATGGAACCTCCGCCCGCCAGCGCGGCGGCGGAGATGGTATGGTGTGGCGCCCGGAACGGACGGTTGGTGAGGAGACCGATGTCCGAGCTGAGAAGCCCGGCCACCGAATGGACCGCCGTGCTTTCGACGGCCTCATCGAACGACATCGCAGGCAGCACACCGGCCATACGACGCGCCATCATGGTTTTGCCGGACCCTGGCGGTCCGACGAGCAGCAGGTTGTGTCCGCCGGCCGCGGCAATTTCAATCGCGCGTCTGGCGAGCGGCTGACCCACCACGTCGCGGAAGTCGGCAATGGCGATCGTCGCACGGGGTGGTCCTGGCGTGGCGCAGATGCTCGTCACGCCGGCCGGATCGCGAACGGTCTCGACGGCCTGCGTGAGTGTCGACACAGGTTGCAGCCCGTTGGCGATGACGATGGCTGCTTCGCGGGCGTTGGCGGCAGGCAACAGAACGTAGCGCACGCCCCAGCGTCGCGCTGCCGCGACAATCGGCAGCACGCCGCGCGTCCCTTGAATGCTGCCGTCGAGCGACACCTCACCAAGCACCAACGTATCTGCCAGCGCGTCGGGCGACACGATGCCTTGCGCGGCCAGGATACCGAGCGCAATTGGCAGGTCGAATGCAGCGCCCGCCTTGCGCACGTCAGCAGGTGCCAGGTTGACGGTGACGCGGTGAGGCGGAAACTCGAACCCGCTGTTCCTGATCGCTGCCCGCACGCGATCGCGGCTTTCCCGAACGCTCGCGTCCGGCAAACCGACCATCGTGAACATCGGCATGCCGAAGGAGACGTCGACTTCGACCTGCACAGGGCAGGCGTCCACGCCGTAGAGAGCCGCGGCCCGAATCGTCGCCAGCACGCTGTTCAGAGCTGCAAGCGGCCGGCCCGATGCCGTATCGCGAATTTGCTGAGGAAAGGAGCTGGCCAGGCGGAAGGGAACAGCAGAAAGCGCGACTCTTCGCTCGCGAGGCGGCAGCAACGCTTGCCTGGCGATCGAGGTCGATGTGTGAGAGGGAGAACGCCGACGGCTGGGCACAGCGCAGCCGCGCCCGTGCTCGACGTGCTAGCGACGACGCTGCGTGTAGATGGTGAGCGTGTCGCCGATCTGGAGGCGCGTGTTGGACATGCGGTTCCAGCTCTTGATGTCGTCGACGCTGGTGTTGTAGACCCGTGCGATCGAGCCGAGTGTGTCGCCGGACTTCACCCGGTACGTGACCTTGATGCGGTCTGCCGTTCTGGGTGAGCCAACCGCCGCGACGACCGGTGCGTTCGACGAGGCGCGTGAGTCGCCAGACGGCGCGGGACGAACAGCGCGCGCCGCCATCAACACCGTGGACTCGTGCGGCACCATCAGCTTCGAACCTGGCTTGAGGCGCGACGTCGGCGCCATGTAGTTGGCGTCCGCAAGGTCTGACCGGTTCACGCGCAGGGTGCGGGCAACGGAAGCCACGGTGTCGCCTGGCTTGACCGTGTACCAGCGGAGTGACGCGAGTTCACGGGTCGAGGCATCCTCGAGCTTGGCGCGCACGATGTCGCCGGTTCCCGGCGGCACCTTGAGGGTGTACGCACCATCCCGAATGGGCGTCGTCCAGCGGCGCAGTTCCGGGTTCAGTGTCTGAATCGTGTCGATGGTGGTATCTGCCCACTCGGCGATGACGCGGAGATCCGTGGGGCGGGGCAGCGTGACCTTTTCGTATTCGTGCGCCGGCTCGGGTTCGAACTCGAAGCCGTACTGCTGCGGGTTGCCCGCGATGATGATCGCCGCGAGAATCATCGGCACGTAGTCGCGGGTTTCCTGCGGGAGTAGACGCGGATTGGCGGCCAGTTCCCAGAAATCATTTGCCCGGCTCGACTTGAGCGCGCGCTGCACGCGGCCAGGACCGCTGTTGTAGGACGCCAGCGCGAGGTGCCAGTCGCCGTTGAACATGTTGCTCAATGTCCGGAGGTACTTCGCGGCCGCCACGGTGGCCTTCTCGGGATCGGACCGCTCGTCGATGTACCAGTCCTGACGCAGGCCATTCTCGAGGCCGGTGCCTCGCATGAACTGCCAGACCCCTTTGGCCTGTGTGCGCGACAGGGCGTTCGGCTTGAAGGCACTCTCGACCAGCGGCACGTAGGCCAGGTCCAGCGGAAGCCCTTCGTCTCTGAACACGCCCTGAATCATCGGCAGGTAGCGACTGCCGCGCTCCAGTCCTTCTTCCAGGAAATCGTGAAGACGGCCGCGAAACAGCTCGATGAACGCGAGCACGCGCGGGTTGTCCGGCGGGATTGGAATGTCGTGTTCGTTGATCTCGGGGTCGTTCTTGACGATGAGCTCGGTTGAGGCGCTGGGTTCGGGCGCCACGAGCGTGGCAGAGACGGCGAGTAACTCGTCGAGCGAAGCCGGCTCGTACTGCTTTTCCGTGAAGCCGTCGCCTTCGGCGAGCGCTCGCACCTCGTAGGTGCTGATGCGGTCGACCAGGCGATCGAACTGTTCACGAATGCGAGGCTCGGTGCGGCCCCCATAGGGCGACTCGATGAGGATGTTGATCGCGCGGTCGAACTCTTCCCGGGCGCCTGTGACGTGCCCCTGACTCAGTTCATTCTGGCCGGCTTTGAAGTGCCGGTCGGATTCGGCCAGTAGCGTGAGAACGGGATCTTCAGGCAGGGGAGCGGGGTTGTCGATCTGTGCCGCCTTGGGAAGCTCTGGCGGAGTCGCCAGCATGACCACTGGCGTTCGCTTCGGTGCCGACGAGCACGCTGCGGCCAGGGGCAACAACGTGATGGCGGCCAAACGTAGGGCTGTTCGTCTGTCCATTCGGGCGCTCCGAACTCGCGCGCTCCAACCGCAGGCGCGCATCGTCTTTCGCCCCTTGAATAGCAGGGGCTCCGGATCGTTCAAGTGGGCCGACGCCGGTCGCCGTGTTGGCTACATGCAGCGCGCGGGATCCATTCTGGTGACGGCCGATGCCGTCGGTCTGGGGCGAAGCGTGGATGCTACCACCTGATCGTCGGGCGGGTCAACCCTAAGTCCAATCAGGTCAGTGTGAAGCGGCGTGTCAGCGGCGCAGGGGCGCGATGCGGATGGTCTGGGTTCGCTCGGCCAGGTCGCGTGCCGACGGCGTCACGATCGCACGTTCGGAGACCAGCAGGGTACGTCCGTCGCGCAGTGCCAGGCGCACGTCTTCCTCGCAGACAAAGTCCAACGGCTTGTCTGACTCCGTCGACGGCTGAGCACGGGAAACGTCTGGCGTCGCGCTGGCGGACGGTGCCGCCGTGGCAGGCTTGATGCCACGCGCGCCGAGGAACTGGTCGATACGCTGCGTGAGCACCTCGGCAGAGATCCCCACGTTGGCAGCCGGCTTCGGCGCCGACGGCAGCGTGGTCTTGCCGCTCGCGCGTTCGAAACGGTTGGGAACCGACGTGATCTCGTAGGCCAGACGCTTCACGTTGAGCAGATGGCGCGGCGTGATGTTGTCTGAGGTGATGTTGCCGCCAAACCCGCCGCATCCGAGCGTCATGGCCGCGTCGAGACCCGTGGAGATGCCGGTGGAGCCGAACGTGGTGGGCGTGTTCACGGCAATGCGGAACGCGGGCTTCTTGAGGCCAAACTCGAGAATGACTTGCTCATTCTGCGAGTGGATGCCCATCGTGTGCCCCATGCCGCCGTAACGCAGGATCTGCTTGCAGCGCTCGCAGCCTTCGCGCCAGTCGCTGACCACATAGAACGACAGGACTGGGCACAGCTTCTCGATGGACAGCGGGTAGTCGCGACCCACCCCGTCGAGCTCGGCGATGAGGACTTTGGTCGTGTCGGGCACGGCCACACCGCAGGCCGCCGCGATAATCACGGCCGATTTGCCAACCAGGGCGGGATTGGGCAGACGCTGCGGCGTCACCAGCACCTTTGCCACCTTCTCGGTGTCGGCCTTTGACAGGAAATGCGCACCCTGGGTCTGGAATTCCCGTTTCACCTGCTCGGCAATCGGCGCGTCCACCACGACCGAGTTCTCACTCGAGCAGAGGACGCCGTTGTCGAATGTCTTGCCGGTGATGATGTCGCGCACAGCTTTACGGACGTCGGCCGTACGTTCGATGTAGGCCGGCGCGTTGCCGGGACCAACACCGTACGCCGGCTTGCCCGCACTGTAGGCTGCCCGCACGAGCCCCATGCCGCCAGTGGCAAGAATGACCGCCACCTCGCGCTGACGCATCAGTTCCTGCGTGCCCTCGAGCGAGACGGTCGTCATCCAGTTCACCGAGCCGTCCGGGGCACCGGCGCGGCGTGCCGCGTCGGCCAGCAGTTCGGCGGTTCGCGTGATGCACTTGACCGCTGACGGATGCGGGCTGATGACCAGCGAGCAGCGCGCCTTGAGCGCGATGAGGATCTTGTAGATGGCCGTGGAGGTGGGGTTGGTCGAGGGGACGATCGCCGCCACCACACCAAACGGTTCGGCAATCTCAATGACTCGACGGTCTTCGTGCCGGGCGATGACCCCGACCGTCTTCATCGGCTTGATGAACGCGTAGACCTTCTGCGACGCGAACAGGTTCTTCTGGATCTTGTCTTCGTAGACGCCGAAGCCGGTTTCGTCGACCGCCAGGCGGGCCAGGATTTCAGCATTCGCGGTTGCCGTTTCCGCTACGGCAGCGACGATGGCGTCAATCTGCACCTGCGACAGTTCGCCAAGCGCATTGGCGGCCTGTCTGGCGCGACGCGCCAGGGCGCGAGCCTCGGCGATCGACGCCAGGTCGCGATCTTGCGGCTGGGAAGCGACGGGATCGGCCATCGAGGGTTATGCGCCCTTGGGCAGGATACGTTCCACTTCTGCGTGGGGCCGGGGAATGACGTGCACCGACACCAGTTCGCCGACACGGCGCGCCGCAGCGGCGCCAGCATCGGTTGCGGCCTTCACGGCACCGACGTCCCCTCGGACCATGACCGTGACGTAACCCGCCCCGATGTATTCCTTGGCCACGAGCGACACATTCGCCGTCTTGACCATGGCGTCGGCGGCCTCGACGGCACCTATCAGGCCTTTTGTCTCAATCAGTCCAAGCGCCTCGTTTGCCACAGTTGAATCCTCGTGTCGGAAACTCTAGCACACGGGTCTGTCTGATTGCGCCACCGCGTGCCGATCCGCTAGCATGCCACCTATCCTGTCTGTTTGCTGTTACTTGTGGAGCATCATGATTCGACGACGTCCGAGCGTGTTGGTGTTGGCACTTTTCTTGGCAGCTGCGGTTGCCTGCAAAGGTGGACAGAAGGTCAGCGGCCCGCCCGTGGCGACGCCGAATCTGACGCTCAGTCATGACCGTGCGCCGGCGGGCAGTCCGCTCGAACTGACCTACAAGTTCGTCATCGCGCCTGATGCGACGTTCAGTGAAGACTACCGCGTGTTTGCGCATGTCGTGGACAACGACGACGAACGTATCTGGGATGACGATCACAACCCGCCGGTGCCGACCTCACAGTGGAAGCCGGGACAGACGATTGAGTACAAGCGTACGATTTTCGTACCTGTGTTCCCGTATGTGGGTGACGCCACCATTCGCGTGGGGCTGCACTCGCTGAAGGATCAGCACCGTCTGCCGTTGACCGGCCAGGACGCCGGCCAGAACGCTTACGTCGTGGCGCACATGCAGTTGTTACCCCAGACCGATAACCTGTTCACGGTCTTCAAGGACGGCTGGCACCCGGCAGAAACCGCCACCAAGGAACAGAATCTCGAATGGCAGTGGACCAAGGGTCAGGCCACGCTCGCATTCAAGAATCCCAAGAAAGACGCCGTTTTCTACTTCGATATCGATAGCCCAGGCAAGGAATTGCACGGCGCGCAGCACGTCAACGTGACCCTTGGTGGACAGACAGTCGAGTCGTTCGACATGCCTCCCGACGTCCGGTCTTTGCACAAGATTTCGTTGGCAGGATCTTTGATGGGTGAGGCTGAACTGACCGAACTCCAGATTTCGGTCGACAAGACATTCGTGCCCGCGGTTATCACCAACGGCACCAGCAAGGACCCCAGGGAACTGGGGATTCGCGTGTTCCACGCCTACGTGGATCCGCGCTAGAGAGTGACGAGAATCTGATACATGACCGTTCGCGACGTGCACGCGGTGCTCGGACGCGGCGCCGTCGCGGCGTCCGTGCTGCTGGTGTGCCTGCTGGCCGGCGCTCGTCCGGCGAGTGCCGAGCTGGTTTTCTTCGGCAACGGCCGGACGATGTCGGTGAAGTCGCATCGGGCTGAAGGCGACACCCTGGTGCTGACGCTGCGCGCCGGTGGCGAGATGGTCGTCGAGTCGTCGCTGATTGCCGGAATCGGCCCGGACGAAGTGGAGTACCCGGAGCCAGTCGACGAGAGCCTGGTGACCCCAGCGCCGCAAGTCAGCGCGGTGCGAGCCGTGTCGCCCGTGGTCAGTCCGGTCTACGACCCTCTCATTCGGAAAGCTGCCGCGGAACACGGCGTCGACGCCTCGCTGGTGCGTGCGGTCATTCAAGTGGAATCGGCTTATCAGCCGCGCGCACGCTCGAGTAAGGGCGCCGTCGGCTTGATGCAGGTCATGCCCGCAACCGGGCGCCAGTACGGCATCACCAACCTCTGGGATCCGGCCTCGAACATACGAGCCGGCGTGACACACCTTCGGACGCTGCTCGATCGGTATCCACTGGCGCTCGCGCTGGCGGCCTACAACGCCGGCGAAGGCGCCGTCGACCGGTTCGCAGGCATTCCGCCGTTCCCTGAAACCGTCGACTACGTGGCGCGGGTAAGGGCGCTGGCGGGTCGGTAGGCATTGTACGGTTCAGGTAGAGCTGTTATGCTTTGTCTGCGTCTAATGCCAATGCGTGCAATCTTTTGCGGAATCGACGGGGGGCGCTGATCGGTGGAATATCAGTGCCGGCTGGCTTCGAGCACGGGTGAGATTGTCGAGGGGGTCTATTCGGCCGACTCGGAGTCACGACTGCGCCACGAGCTCGAGGAGAAAGGGCTGTTCGTCCTTTCCATCAAGCCCAAAGGTGCCATTGCGGGCCTGCCGTTCCGACTGCCGCAGCGCACGAGCGTCTCGTCGCGCGAGTTTCTCGTCTTCAATCAGGAACTGGCCACACTGCTGCGCGCCGGCATGCCGCTGGTGCAGTCGCTCGATCTGCTTCGCGGCCGCGTGACCTCGGAAACGTTTCGCCGGGTGCTGGACGACGTGCATGAACGCGTGCGGGGCGGGTCTGCGATGTCGGACGCCTTTGCTGCGCACGGTTCGCTCTTTCCGAGCGTCTACACCGCGTCGCTGGTTGCGGGCGAACGCAGCGGCAATCTGGACGCCGTCCTTCGCCGATTTGTCGAGTACACGAAGATTCTGGCGACCGTCCGGCGCAAGACGATGTCGGCGCTGATTTACCCGGTGATTCTGATCGTGCTGGCACTCGTGCTCGTGTCGATCATCGTGTTGAAGGTGGTGCCGGCATTCTCCGACTTCTACGCGTCGTTTGGTGCGAACCTGCCGCTGGTCACACGCATCATCGTCGGCGTGTCCGACTTTATTCGCAGCTACGGCCTGTTCGTGGTCGCCGGCCTCATTGCAGGCGTCCTGGCGTTCAGCAGTTGGGTGAGCAAGCCTGGTCAGCGCGCCAAGGTCGATCATCTGATGCTGTCGATCCCGATGATTGGGGATATCGCGGCGAAGTTCGCCACGTCTCAGATGGCGCGCACGCTGGCGACGCTGCTGAGTGGCGGCTTGCCGCTGGTGCACGCGCTCGATATTGCGTCGAAGTCGGTTGGCAACCAGTACATTGCCAAGCAACTCGACGTCGTGGCTGCGCGCGTGCGCGAAGGTGAGTCGTTTTCGTCGGCACTCGAAGCACGCGGCGTCTTCCCGGATGTGGCGGTGAAGATGGCCGAAGTGGGTGAGTCCACTGGCGCGCTGCAGGACATGCTGAATACCGTGGCTGATTTCTACGATGAGGAAATCTCCACCAACATGGAGCGCTTCGTGACGCTGGTCGAACCGGCGTTGCTGGTGATGATGGGCATCGTCATCGCGGGCCTGCTGCTGGCCCTTTACATGCCGCTGTTCCAACTGAGCTCGGTGCTCGCCGGCTAACTCGGGACGCCTGGAGTCTGACCGTATATCGCGCATGGCTGATCTCAACACCGCACAACTCCAGGCCGACACGTCCGAGTTCGGTCCCGCCGAACGCGCTGCAGAACTCGAACACGCCCGCCGCCAGGCCGAACGCTACCGGCTCGAATTCGTGGACATGGACACGTTCCGAATCGACCAGGAGCTGTTCCGATCCATCCCGGCTGATCTGATGCTGCGCTACGGGTTCGTCCCGTATCGACGCGACGGCAAGTCTCTCTGCATCGTCGTGTCGGACCCGACCGACATCCCGATGATCGACGAACTCGGCGTGCTGCTGTCCACGCCAATCAAGGTAGCGGTCGGTCCACGCTCGGCGATTGAGTCCATTCTCAAGAAGAGCGAGAGTTCGCAACGCGTCCTCGAGGATGCGACCGAAGGCTTCCAGCTGCAGCTGCTCAAGGAAGACGAGTCAGGTGAAGACAGCCTGACGGTCGAGCGTCTGACGAGCGACCTCAGCCCCGTCATCCGGCTCATCGATTCGACGATCTTCACGGCCATTCAGCGCCGGGCGAGTGACATCCACATCGAAACGCAGGAAGACGCGGTGCACGTGAAGTACCGCGTGGACGGTGTGCTGCAGCCGGCGATGCGGCCGATCGCCAAGCAGTTTCACGGACCGATCATCTCGCGCATCAAGGTCATGGCCGAACTGGACATCGCCGAGAAGCGCGTGCCGCAGGACGGACGCTTCAAGCTGCGGATGCCGGGCAAGACGATCGACTTCCGCGTCTCGGTCATGCCGAGCGTGCACGGCGAGGACGCGGTGATTCGTATCCTCGACAAGGAGTCGATCAGCGAGCAGTTCACCGAACTGCGCCTCGATATTCTTGGTTTCCCGGAAGCCGAGCTGCGGCGTTTTCGCAAGTACATCGCCGAGCCGTACGGCATGGTGCTCGTCACCGGGCCGACCGGCAGCGGCAAGACGACGACCCTCTACGCGGCGCTCTCGGAGATCAAGTCGATCGAGGACAAGATCATCACGATCGAAGACCCGGTTGAGTACCAGCTCAGAGGCATCACGCAGATTCCGATCAACGAGAAGAAGGGGCTCACCTTCGCGCGAGGGCTGCGTTCGATCCTGCGCCATGACCCCGACAAGATCATGGTCGGTGAAATCCGCGACAACGAGACGGCGCAGATCGCGATCAACTCGGCACTGACCGGCCACCTGGTGTTCACCACCGTGCACGCGAACAACGTGCTCGATGTGCTCGGCCGCTTCCTGAACATGGGCGTCGAGGCCTATCAGTTCGTGTCGGCGCTGAACTGTGTGCTGGCACAGCGGCTGGTGCGCACGATTTGTACGCACTGCAAGCGACCGGCGAAGGTGTCGCGTGCGCTGCTCGAGGAGTCCAGGCTCGATCCGGCGCTCGAACACACGCACGTGTTCTACGAGGGCGTCGGGTGCATCGAGTGCAACGGCACCGGGTTCAAAGGACGCTTCGCGATTTGCGAATTGCTGGATTTGACGGACCGCATTCGCGAGCTGATTCTCGAAAAGCGGCCGACGTCTGAAATCAAGAAAGCCGCGCGCGAAGAGGGCATGCGCTTTCTTCGCGAGTCGGCGGTCGAGCGCGTCATGGACGGACAGACGACGTTGCGCGAAATCAACAAGGTGACGTTCGTCGAATGAGTGCGTTCTCCTTGTCTCTTCGTGGTGGTGCCGGGCCAATGGCCGGGCTCGACATTGGCGCCGGACGCGTCGCCGGCGTGGCGATCGACGATCGCGGTGGTCGGCCGGTCATCGTGTCGCACGCGGTCGAGCGCCTGCCGGAAGGCGCTCTTGTGCCGGCGTTGAACGCGGTGAACATCAAGGATCGTGCTGCGGTGTCGGACGCCGTTGGCCGCGTGCTCGAGCGGATCGGTCGCCCCCGACGCATCGGCCTGGTCGTTGGCGACCCGGTTGCGAAGGTGTCGCAGGTCAAGCTGCAGCAGGTGCCCACCAAGACGCAGGATCTTGACCAGGTGATTCGCTGGCAGGTGCGCAAGAGCGCGCCGTTTGCCATAGACGACGCGCAGATTGGCTACGAGGCGGGGTTCCGCGCCGACGACGGGCAGGACTTCATCGTGACGCTCGCGCGGCGCGACGTAATCATGGAGTACGAAGAACTCTGCGCGGCGCTGTCTGCGCACGCCGGTGTCGTGGACATCTCGACGTTCAATGTGGTGAATGCCGCGCTGATGTCCGGTGCGAACACGATCGGCGACTGGCTGCTGGTGAATGTGGCAGCCGGCTGGGAGTCCATCGCCCTCATGCGCGATCGGCAACTCATCTTCTTCCGCAATCGCAGCGCGGATGGCGAAGGGACGCTGGCCGACCTCGTGCACCAGACAGCGATGTACTACGAAGATCGCCTGCACGGCTCGGGCTTTGGCCGCGTGATGCTGTGCGGCGGGGCCGACAGTGGCAACGGCGAAAGCATGCGGCACGTTCTCGCCGACCGGTTGAATACCGTCGTGGAATCGGTCGACCCGACCAAAGCCGCGGCCCTGGCGGGCAAGGCCGGCAACGGCGCCTGGCTGCAGGACGCGCTGGCGCCACTCGTCGGTCTGCTGCTGCGGACGCGGGAGGCGGCATGATTCGCAATAACCTCTCGACGCGACCGTTCTACAACGTCTCCGCCGTTCGCGGGTGGATGCTGCTCGCCGCGATCGTCGTCGGCGCAGCCACGCTGTTCAACGTCGCGCAGGTGCTGCGCTATTCGAACAGCAACACCGAACTGCAGACGCGCGCGGCCAGCGACGAACAGGCGGCGCGCGACCTGCGCGCGAAGGCGCTGACACTTCGCAACAGCGTCGACACCACGCAGGTCGAAGCTGTTGCGGCTGACGCGCGGCAAGCCAACGACCTCATCGATCGTCGCGCGTTTTCCTGGACCGAGCTGTTCAACAGGTTCGAGCGGACGTTGCCTGACGATGTGCGGATTACGGCGGTCCGTCCGGTTGTGGACAAGAATCGTCGCATCATGTTGACCGTCAATGTGCTGGCCCGCGGCGTCGACGATGTGAATCAGTTCATGGAGAACCTGGACAAGACGGGTGCGTTCCAGGATCTGCGTTCTCGTCAGGAACAGACGACGGAGTCAGGGCAGATCGAGTCTGCGCTCGAGATGCTGTACGTCACGTCTGCGCCAGGCGGTGACGCCGCCACTGCGACCAACACCACTGGCGCGCCAGAATCTCCGGCAGCCGCCACCACGACAGGCACGGTGGCCAAGTCGCCGCAACCCGCGTCCGCCGGAGTCCGCCGATGACCCCGCTCGCACGTCGCATCTTTGCCGAACACCGCGGCATCATCGGCATTCTGGCTGTTGCGCTCGTGGCCAATGTGCTCGCCTACGTGCTGGTTGTGCGTCCGCTGGCGCTGAAGTCGACGGGGGCTGCCGATCGCGCCGCTGCGGCCGCTGCCGCGCGACTGGCCGCGGAACGAGAACTGTCGCAGGCCGACGCGCTCGTGAAAGGCAAGGCGCAGGCAGACGAGCAGCTCGACGCGTTCTACAAGCACGTGCTGCCGTCCGACATGACGGCGGCGCGCCGGATGACGTACGCGAGCCTGCCCGCGCTGGCGCGCAAGGCCGGCGTCCGCTACGACGCGCGCACGACAACGGTTGACGCGGTCGATCGCGCCGGACGCCTGGAGAAGATGAGCATCCGGATGGTGCTCGAGGGCGACTACGACGGTTTGCGTCAGTTCATCTACTCGCTCGAGACTGGCTCCGACTTCGTCGTGATTGACGCGGTGACGCTCGTTGAGGGAACGACCGGCGATGCGCCACTACATCTGACGGTCGACATGTCCACGTATTACCGACTTGGACCCAATGTCTCCTGAGCGTCGTCGTCAGAACCTGCTCCTCGGAGCGCTCGCAGTGACCGTGGTGGGCGCCGTCGCGTACGAACTCTGGCCCGCCTCCGAGGCTGGCGGCGTTCCGCGCGCGGCTGTGCGTGGGGCAACGGCGCGGGCCGCAGCGCCGGCCGCGACCCTGACCGCTCCCAACGTGCACCTGCAGGCGCTACGGGCCGGCACGCCGCCGCCGGAAACGCCGCTGGCGCGCGACCTGTTTCGCTTCAAGGAGAAGGCCCCGCCGCCGAGGCGAGAGCCGGCGACCACAGCTCCACCCGTTACGTCGCCGCCGCCACCGCCACCACCGAGTGGTCCGCCACCGATTCAAATGCGGTTCATCGGTCTGGTGGAGGCAACACAGCAGGCGCAGAAGATCGCGATCCTCAGCGACGGTCGCGGAGTCTACCAGGGTCGCGAAGGCGATATCATCGAGGGTCGCTACCGAATCCTTCGCATCGGCGTCGAGTCGGTCGACATGGCATACGTGGATGGGCGTGGACGTCAGACCATCAGGCTTTCAGGGTCATAGCATGCAAACATCACAGTCGACAGTCGCGCGTGATCGCCGGGAGCGGGCCGAACACCCGTCCGGTGTGCAGCTGACCATTTTGAGGGAACTGTGAAGACACGTCTGAACCGGCTCGCCTCGCTGGCCGTCGTCATTGCCTGCGCTGCAGGGTGTGCGGCGGGCCAGGCGTTTCGACAGGGTAACGCTGCGGCCAAGGCGGGCGATCTGGACCAGGCGGTTGCCTATTACCGGACGGCGTCGAACGCGGACCCAGGCAATCCCAATTTCAAGATCGCGCTCGAACGGGCGCTGATTGCCGCGTCGCGCGCGCACTTCGA
>Ga0209023_10001504_pt1 | contig 31134 bp, 25 predicted proteins | sample LakOneMetagenome_FD_187468 | JGI IMG/M metagenome (GOLD analysis project Ga0209023, IMG submission 187468) | Freshwater and sediment microbial communities from Lake Erie, Canada (SPAdes) (version 2) | ecosystem: Environmental > Aquatic > Freshwater > Lentic | place: Lake Erie, Canada...
CGACCGGGGCCGACGCGTCCATGCGCATGACCGAACCCTTGCCGAACTGCTTTTCGATTTGCGCCAGGGCGGCGGCCAGCGCCTTGCCCTTTTCGCCGGCATTCATTACGTTTCTTTTGTCGTCCATAATTTTCTTTCAGTCTGAAAAAGGGCGGTTGTCACTGCACAGACGACACTGTACAAGCGTACAGTACTCTTTGCAAGCGCTTCGTGAAGAATTTGGAAAAATACCCAGGCGTCGTCCTCGCGAAGGCGGCGGTCCGGCGATCCGGGACCCATAGCGCGTATCCGCATTCGACAACGTGCTATGGCCCCCGCCTGCGCGAGGGCGAGGTGGCGGCAGCGCTAAAAAAATTCCACGGTTCCGGCCAAATGCAACACAATAGGCCGATATCCACCCTGGTGCCCCATGCGTATTTTACTCGCCGAAGATGACAGCGTACTGGCCGACGGACTGACGCGCTCGCTGCGCCAGTCCGGCTATGCGATCGATTGCGTCAAGAATGGCCAGGAGGCCGACACCGCCCTGTCGACCCAGGAATTCGACCTCCTGATCCTCGACCTGGGCTTGCCCAAGCTGTCCGGTCTGGAAGTGCTGCGCCGCCTGCGCGCCCGCTCTTCGCTGCTGCCGGTGCTCATCCTCACCGCCGCCGATTCGATCGAGCAGCGCGTCAACGGCCTCGATCTGGGCGCCGACGATTACATGGCAAAGCCGTTCGCCCTGTCCGAACTGGAAGCGCGGGTGCGCGCCCTGACCCGGCGCGGCGCCGGCGGCGGCCCGACCGTGGTGCGCCACGGCCCGCTGGTGTACGACCAGGTCGGGCGCAGCGCCTACATCAACGACCAGATGCTCGACTTGTCGGCGCGCGAACTGGGCCTGCTCGAAATCCTGCTCGCGCGCAGCGGGCGCCTGGTGTCGAAGGAACAGCTGGTCGATCATTTGTGCGAATGGGGCGAGGAAGTGTCCAACAACGCCATCGAAGTCTATGTCCACCGGCTGCGCAAGAAGCTCGAAGTGGGCGGGGTGCGCATCGCCACCGTGCGCGGCCTGGGCTACTGCCTCGAAAAATTCGCGCCGGCCGGCGCGCCCGACGCCGGCGCGTGACGGTGGACGACCGCGACGCCGGCCTGGCCGAGCGGCCCGGCTTCGACCCGGAGCCGGCGCTGTACGTGCCGCCCAACCCGGAACCGGAAGAAGACATCCAGCATTCGCTGTTCGGCGAGATCCTCGACTGGATGCTGGCGCCCCTGCTGCTGCTGTGGCCAATGAGCATCGCCATCACCTACCTGGTGGCCAAGTCGATCGCCAACCAGCCGTTCGACCATGCGCTCGAAGACAGCGTCACCGTGCTGGCCCAGCAGGTGCGCGAAGTCGACGGCAAGGTGGTGTCGCGCCTGCCCGGCAGCGCGCGCGACATCCTGCGCGCCGACGATGTCGATTCCATCTACTTCCAGATCGCCGGCCCCGGCGGCGAGCATGTGGACGGCGACCGCGAACTGCCGCACCCGCTCGACCCGGAGCGCTACAAGATCGGACGCGTGCACTTTCGCAACGATGTCATGTACGGGGCCCAGGTGCGCATCGCCTTTTCGTATCTGGACCTGCGCCCGCTGGCCGAACGGGGCGACGAGCCGCACGCGGCCCTGGTCCAGGTGGCCGAAACGCTCGACAAGCGTGCCCACTTGGCCAACGAGATCATCAAGGGCGTGATCCTGCCCCAGTTCATCATCCTGCCGATCGTGCTGGCCCTGGTCTGGTTTGCGCTCGCGCGCGGCCTGTCGCCGCTGGCCCAGCTGCAGGAGCGGATCCGCGCGCGCCGCCCGGACGACCTCTCGCCCATCGATTCGCACCAGGTGCCGGAAGAGATTTCGCCGCTGGTCGGCTCGCTCAACGACATGCTCGAACGGCTGTCGCAAACGATCGACATGCAAAAGCGCTTCATTGCCGACGCCGCGCACCAGATGAAGACCCCGCTGGCGGGCATGCGCATGCAGTCCGAACTGGCCCTGCGCCAGCTCGACCCGGACGAAATCCACCGCTCGCTCGAGCAGCTGTCCAAGAGTTCGGAGTCGGCCACGCGCCTGGTCAACCAGCTGCTGGCGCTGGCGCGGGCGGAGAACCAGCCCCACGCGGGGGCCGCGCGCGACGCGCTCGACCTGGGCACCGTGGCGCGCGACGTGGTGCAAGACTGGGTCCAGGCCTCGTTCGCCAGCCGCATCGACCTCGGCTACGAAGAGCCGGGCCAGCCGGTGCCCATCACGGGCAATGCGCTGATGCTGCGCGAGCTGCTGTCGAACCTGATCGACAACGCGCTGCGCTACACGCCGGCCGGCGGCAGCGTCACGGTGCGCGTGCGCCAGGATGGCGCGCACGCCGTGCTGGAAGTGGAAGACACCGGCCCCGGCATCGCCCCGGCCGAGCGCAGCCACGTGTTCGAGCGCTTCTACCGCATCCTGGGCAACAGCGCGCCCGGCAGCGGCCTGGGGCTGGCCATCGTGCGCGAGATCGCCCAGCAGCACGGCGCCGAGGTCGACATCTTCAATAATCCGCGCAGCTACGAGAAAAAGTGGCCGGGCTGCCTGTTCCGCCTGACTTTTCCGGCCGCGCCCGAGGAGGCCGTATGAGCGACGACGTACGCGACGTGATCGCCGCCCGCGCGGCCCACTGGGCCCGCACGCGGCGCCTGACGGCCGTTCTGCTGCTGCTGTGGCTGGCCACCACCTTCGGCACCGCCTTCTTCGCGCGCGAGCTGGCCGCCGTGACCGTGTTCGGCTGGCCGCTCTCGTTTTACCTCGCGGCCCAGGGCGCGGCCCTGGTCTACCTGGCCATTTTGGGCGTGTACGCGCTGGCCATGGCGCGCCAAGACCGGCGCTATGCGGCCGAGCTGGCGCGCGCCGCCGCGCTGCGCGCACGCGGAGAGCAGCCATGAGCGGACCGCACAGCTACCGCCAGCGCCTGTCGCGCTACTACGGCTGGTACAGCGCCTGCTTCGCCGCCTTCCTGGTGTCGCTTTTCATCCTCGAGCGCGAAGGCATGCCGCGGGTCTGGATCGGCTACCTGTTCATGATCGCCACCATCGGCCTGTACGCGGCCATCGGCGTGATCAGCCGCACCTCGAACGTGTCCGAATACTATGTGGCGGGGCGGCGCGTGCCGGCCATCTTCAACGGCATGGCCACCGCAGCCGACTGGATTTCCGCGGCCAGCTTCATCAGCCTGGCGGGCGGCCTGTACCTGCAGGGCTTCGACGGCCTGGCCTACATCATGGGCTGGACCGGCGGCTACTGCCTGGTGGCGCTGTTGATCGCGCCCTATCTGCGCCGCTTCGCCCAGTACACGATTCCCGACTTCCTGGCGACGCGCTACGGGGGCGGGCCGGGCGGGCGCGGGGCGCCGGTGCGCCTGATGGCGGTCGGCGCCACCATCATCGTCTCGTTCACCTACGTGGTGGCGCAGATCTACGCGGTGGGATTGATCGCCTCGCGCTTTACCGGGGTCGATTTCTCGGTCGGCATTTTCCTGGGCCTGGCCAGCATCCTGGTGTGCTCGTTCCTGGGCGGGATGCGCGCCATCACCTGGACCCAGGTGGCGCAATACATCATCATCCTGGTGGCGTTTTTGATTCCGACCATGTGGCTGTCGGCCAAGCACACCGATAATCCGCTGCCGCAGGTCGCTTACGGCACGCTGCTGCCCAAGCTGGCCGCGCGCGAAGCGCAGTTGCAAGCCGACCCGCGCGAAGCGCAGGTGCGGGCCATCTTCACGCGCCGCGCCGCCGAACACAGCGCGCGCCTGCGGGCCCTGCCCGGCTCCTGGGAAACGGGACTCAAGCAAGTGCAGCGCGGCCTCGATGCGGTGCGGCTGCGCAACGGCTCGCTGGCCGAGATCCGCGCCGCCGAGCGCACGCTGCTGGCCTACCCGAAAAGCGCCGAGGAAGCGGCGCGCGCCTGGAGCGCCCTGCGCAACGCCGACCTGGCGCGGGCCCGCCCGCTGCAGCCGCACGCCGCCCCGTTCGCCGCGGCCGACCCGGCGCAGTCCGACATCCGGCGCAACAACTTCCTGGCCCTGGTGCTGTGTCTGATGCTGGGCACGGCCGCGCTGCCGCACATCCTGATGCGCTCCTATACCACGCCGAGCGTGGCCGATACGCGGGTATCGGTGTTCTGGACCCTGTTCTTCATCCTGCTCATTTACCTGACCATTCCGGCGCTGGCGGTGCTGGTCAAGTACGATATTTACAGCGCCCTGGTGGGCAGCGACTACGGCCACCTGCCGACCTGGATTTCCTACTGGGCCAATGTGGACAAGGCCCATCCCCTGATCAGCGTGACCGACGTGAACGGCGACGGCATCGTGCAGCTGGCCGAAATCGCCATCGACGGCGACGTGCTGGTGCTGGCCACGCCGGAAATCGGCGGCCTGCCATATGTGATTTCGGGCCTGGTGGCGGCCGGCGGCCTGGCCGCGGCGCTGTCGACCGCCGACGGCCTGCTGCTGGCCATTTCCAACGCGCTCTCGCACGACGTCTATTACAAGGTGGTCGATCCGACCGCGTCGACCCAGAAGCGGGTCACCATTTCCAAGCTGCTGCTGCTGGGCGTGGCCTTTATTGCCGCCTACGCCGCCTCGACCAAGCCGGGCGACATCCTGTCGCTGGTGGGCGCGGCCTTCTCGCTGGCCGGCTCCACCCTGTTCCCGGCGCTGGTGCTGGGCGTATTCTGGAAGCGCGCCAACCATGCCGGCGCGCTCGCCGGGATGGCGGCCGGGTTCGCCATGTGCGCCTGGTACATGCTGCACACCAATCCCATCCTGGGCGGCAGCGCGGCCGGGCAATGGTTTCACATCGCGCCGATATCGGCCGGGATCTTCGGGGTGCCGGCCGGCTTGCTGGTGCTGGTGGTGGTCAGCCTGCTCACGCGCGCGCCGGACGCGAAAGCGCGCGGGCTGATCGACCATCTCCGTTCGCCCGAATAGCGAGCGGGTATATGTATCCGAAAAGTCGACGATCGGTTGGCATTAACTTTTGAGCAATGTTATGCTCCCATTCCCTTCGCTTTCACTCTTCAGGAATTCATGCGCTTTTCTTCCTTCAGCCTGGCCGCGCTCTGCCTGGGCGCCTTCACGCTGGTCCATGCGGCCGAGCTGCCGCCGGTAGAACAATTTTTCGACAATCCGCGCTTTGCCGGCGCCGTGCTCTCGCCCGACGGCAAATCGCTGGCCGTGCGCGTGGCCAGCAAGGGCACGCGCGAACGTCTGGCCGTGCTCGACATCGCCAGCAACAAGGCCAAGGTGGTGGCCGAGTTCGCGGACGTGGACGTGGCCGAGATCCACTGGATCAGCGACAAGCGCCTGGTGCTCAACACCATGGACCGGCGCTGGACCCCGGGCGGCGCCAAGTACGCGCCGGGCCTGTACGCGGTCGACCGCGACGGCGCCAATTTCCTGCAACTGATTTCGCGCACCAACAGTCTGGCCAACGACAGCGGGCGTGCGCTGCTGCCGCCGTTCGCCCATCTGCTGCCGCAACGGGGCCGCCAGGATTCCGAATTCGTGTACGTCGAACTGCCGCAGTATGTCGCTTACCCGAACGTCGATTATGTCGACCTGATCCGCCTGAACACCATGAACGGCAAGGTCGTGCCTGTGCCGCGTCCCGAAAAAACGGTCGGCTGGATGCTCGACGACAGCGGCGAACCGCGCTTGAGCATGACGCTCGACAAGGGCATCTCCACCTACACCTACCGCGACGGGGACGGCAAGTGGCGCGCTCTGGCGAGCTTCCCGGTCTTTTCCAAGGATAGTTTCGTGCCGGCCGGGTTCGGCCCGGACGGCACCCTGTATGCGCGCGCCACCAAGGGCGGCGACAAGCAGTCGCTGTACACGGTCGATCTGGCTACCGGCAAGCTGGGCGAGCGCGCTGTGGTCGCACTGGACGGCTACGACTTCACCGGCCACCTGATCACCGGCAAGGGCGGCCTCTTGGGCGTGACCTACACCGCCGACAGCGCCGGCACCCACTGGCTCAATGCGGACATGGCCGCAATCCAGACCAAGGTCGATGCGCTGCTGCCGGACACCGTCAACAAGATCACGCTGGCCAAACGCGCCGAAACGCCGGTGGTGCTGGTCGAATCGTTCTCCGACCGCAAGCCGCTGTCCTTCCGCTTGTTTAACTACCAGACCGGCGACATCAACAAGGTGGGCGACGCCTTCCCCGCCATCGATCCGGCCAGCATGGGCGCCCAGGCCATGCTGCATTACAAAGCGCGCGACGGCATGGATATCCCCGCCAAGCTGACCCTGCCCGCCGGCAGCAAGGGCAAGAACCTGCCGATGGTGGTGCTGGTACACGGCGGCCCGTTCGTGCGCGGCGTGCAATGGGGCTGGAGCGGCCAGTCGCAATTTCTCGCTTCGCGCGGCTACGCGGTGTTGGAACCGGACTTCCGCGGCAGCACCGGCTACGGCACGCGCCACACGATGGCCGGCTTCAAGCAGTGGGGTCTGGCCATGCAGGACGACCTGACCGACGGCGCCAAATGGGCCATCGCCCAGGGTATCGCGGACGGCAAGCGGATCTGCATCGCCGGCGCCAGTTACGGCGGCTACGCCACGCTGATGGGCCTGATCAAGGAACCGGAGCTGTTCAAGTGCGGCGTGGCCTGGGCCGGCGTGACCGACCTCAACTTGCTGTACGAGGGCCACTGGAGCTTCGAGTCGGACATGAGCGATGTCTACAAGCAGTACGGCTTCCAGCAGTTCGTGGGCGACCCCGTCAAGGACGCGGCCCAGTTCGCGGCCACCTCGCCGCTCAAGCAAGCATCCCGCCTCAAGCAGCCCCTGCTGCTGGCCCACGGCAGTGCCGACATGCGCGTTCCCTTGTACCACGGGACCCAGTTCCGCGACGCCGTCATGGAAGAAAACGACAAAGTCGAGTGGATCGAGTACGAGAAGGAAGGCCACGGCTGGTCGCTGGTGAAGAACCGGGTCGACTTCTGGACCCGCGTCGAAAAATTCCTTGACCGCAATATCGGCAAGCCTTCACCGTAACGCGCCGATCCGGGGTAAGCTTTCTCCAACGGTCCACTCACCCAAGGAGATACGCATGTCGTCGGGAAAAATTCTGGTTGCTCAGGGAGGCGGCCCCACCGCCGTCATCAATCAGTCGATGGTGGGGGTGGTGCTCGAAGCGCGGCGCTTTCGCCACGTGACGCGCATCTACGGGGCCCTGCACGGGGTGCGCGGGATCGTCAACGAGGATTTCGTCGACCTGACCCAGGAAACGAGCCACAATCTGGAGCTGGTGGGCGCCACCCCCTCGTCGGCACTGGGCTCGACCCGCGACAAGCCGGACCTGGCTTATTGCCACAAGATCTTCGAAGTGCTGCGCGCCCACGAGATCGAGCATTTCTTCTACATCGGCGGCAACGATTCCTCGGACACGGTGCGCATCGTGGCCGAAGAGGCGGCCAAGGCCGGCTATCCGCTGCGCTGCATCCACATCCCCAAGACCATCGACAACGACCTGGTCGGCAACGACCACACACCGGGCTTTCCCTCGGCGGCGCGCTTCGTGGCGCAGGCGTTCGCCGGCGCCAATCTGGATAATGCGGCGCTGCCGGGCGTGTACGTGGGGGTGGTGATGGGGCGCCATGCGGGCTTCCTGACGGCCGCCGCCGCGCTCGGCAAGAAATTTCCGGACGACGGGCCGCACCTGATCTACCTGCCCGAGCGCGTGTTCGTGCTCGAAAATTTCCTGGCCGACGTCAAGCGCACCTACGACAAATACGGGCGCTGCGTGATTGCCGTGTCCGAAGGCATCCACGACGCGTCGGGCGAGGCGATCGCCAGCCTGCTGGCCACCGAAGTCGAGCGCGATGCGCACGGCAATGTGCAGCTGTCGGGCACGGGGGCGCTGGCCGATTTGCTGTGCGACGAGATCAAGTCCAAGCTCGGGATCAAGCGGGTGCGCGGCGACACCTTCGGGTATTTGCAGCGCTCGTTCATCGGCTGCGTGTCGGACGTGGACCAGCGCGAGGCGCGCGAGGTCGGCGAAAAGGCGGTGCAGTTCGCCATGTGGGGCGACAAGAGCGGCTCGGTGGCGATCAAGCGCACCGGCTTCTATTCGGTCGACTACGAGCTGATCGCGCTGGAGGCGGTGGCCGGCAAGACGCGCGTGATGGAAGATGCCTTCATCAGCGACTGCGGGACCGATGTGACCGATGCGTTCCGCATGTATCTGCGCCCGTTGCTCGGTTCCGGCATGCCGGACGCGTTCCGTCTGCGGCACGAGCCGGTGGCGAAAATCCTCAACAAGGCGTGACGCCTGCCTCCCGGGCCCGGCAGGGCCCGGACGCACGGCGGCTCAATCGCGGTGGACGTCGCGATAGAGCAGCATGTCGAGCAGTCGTTCCTCCCTGTCTGCATCGAAGCCGCAGGCAGCGTCGAAATGGGCCGGATTTTCGTACGTGCCGAACAGCCAGTCCCACAACACGATATCGCCGTAATTGTTCTTGTGGCGGCCGTGCTGGTGGTGAATGCGGTGCATTTCCGGCCGCTGGAAGAACCAGCCGACCCAGCGCGGCGTGCGCACGCTGGTGTGATAGAAGAATTCGCCGAGCGCCGTGCACAGGGTGTAGCAGGCGCCCGCTTCCGGCGACAATCCGAGCAAGGCGTACACCAGCAAACTGCCGATCACCGAATTGACCAGCATTTCTCCGGGATGCTTGTAAAAGGAAGTGATGACCTCGATGCGTTGCGGGCTGTGATGGATCTGGTGGAAGTAGCGCCACAGCCAGTCGCTCTCATGGCGCGCACGGTGCCACCAATAGAACACGAAGGTGGCGATCACATAGGCGATCAGGCCGCCCGCGGCAGGCCCGACATGCTGCGACAGGTGCAGCAGCGAGGCCGACGACAGCCAGCGCTCCCAGGTGAAACCGGCCAGCACCACGACGCCCAGCTGCGCGCCGTTGATCAGCAAGACCCGCAGCGGCCAGGTGCGCACGTGCGGCAGGCGCCATCCCGGAATGACACGTTCAAGAACAAAACAGGCGGCAAAGACTGCAAAAATAGTGGGTAGCATGGCGTCCTCGGATCAGTGAGGCGCCAGTGTGCCAGCCGATACGGGACCGGGCGCGATCCGGACCCTCGGTACCACCCGCCACCACTTTCGGTAGTGCCAAACAATACCGGGCGGGGGGACTGGAAACGACAACGCCGTTCCCGCTTGCGCAGAGAATGGCGTTTTGGACCGACAGGGCGCCGGATTATTCGACGATGGTCTGGTGCTCGTCGCCCACGCGGGCGCGGATGGTGCCGATGCGCGAAACGGTCTCGCCGGCGGCGGCCAGCTGGGCGAAAGCGGCGTCCGCGTTCTCTGCCGAGATAATCACGATCATGCCGATGCCGCAGTTGAACACGCGGTGCATTTCAGCGTCGGCCACACCGCCGTGCTGCTGCAGCCACTGGAACAGCGGCGGCATGGTCCATGCCTTCGAGTCGAGCACGGCGGTCAGACCTGGCTGCAGCACGCGCGGCACGTTTTCCACCAGCCCGCCGCCGGTGATGTGCACCATGCCTTTGACTTCCATCGCTTCCATCAGCGCCAGCAGCGGCTTGACGTAAATACGGGTCGGCTCCATCAGCACATCGGCCAGCTTGCGGCCGTGGAAGTCGGCGTTCAGGTCCGGCTTGGCCACTTCGATGATCTTGCGCACCAGCGAATACCCGTTCGAGTGCGCGCCCGACGAGGCCAGGCCCAGCACCACGTCGCCCGGAGCGATCTTGGTGCCGTCGATGATTTTCGATTTTTCCACGGCGCCGACCGCGAAACCGGCCAGGTCGTACTCGCCGGCCGGGTACATGGACGGCATTTCCGCCGTTTCGCCGCCGATCAGGGCGCAGCCGGCCTGTTCGCAGCCCTGGGCGATGCCCTTGACCACGGCGGTCGCGGTCGGCACGTCGAGCTTGCCACAGGCGAAGTAATCGAGGAAGAACAGGGGTTCCGCGCCCTGCACCAGGATGTCGTTCACGCTCATGGCGACCAGGTCGATGCCGACCGTGTCGTGGCGGTTCAGCTCGAAAGCGAGCTTGAGCTTGGTGCCGACGCCGTCGGTGCCGGACACCAGAACCGGTTCCTTGTACTTCTTGCTGATCTCGAACAGGGCGCCGAAACCGCCGATGCCGCCCATGACGCCTTCGCGCATGGTGCGCTTGGCAAACGGCTTGATCGCTTCGACCAGGGCGTCGCCAGCATCGATATCGACACCGGCATCGCGGTAGGAAAGTGAAACATTAGAAGATTGGCTCATGGTGTATTTGGCAGCGGAGGCGGTAAAATAGAAGGCGGCAACCCGATTCCGGCCGCTGGACGGCCAAAACTGGACAATCCGCTATTTTATCAAAATGGACCGGCCACGGCCCATTTAACCGACAATTCCACCGCCTGATGCCCTTTTTAGCCACCACCGAACAAAAACAAACCGCGTTCTGGCTGGTGCTGTGGCTCGCATTTGGCTATCTGATCTACGCCCTGGGCCCCATTCTCGCCCCCTTCATGGCGGCCGCCATCCTGGCCTATGCCCTGAACGGCGCGGTCGACTATCTGGACCGGATGCGCCTGTGGCGCGGGCGCACGCTGCCGCGCACGGTGGCGGCGATGATCGTGATGCTGGTGTTTATCGCCTCCCTGCTGGCGCTGGTACTGATCGTGGTGCCCGTGCTGCAGAAGGAAATCCCGCTCCTGCAGGCGCAAATCCCGCTGGCCCTGACCAAATTGAACATCATGCTCGCGCCCTATTTACAGGCGGCCGGGATCCACGTCCAGCTCGATCTGTCGGGCCTCAAAAAGCTGCTCACCGAGCAGCTGGCCACCAGCGGCGACGATATCTGGACCATGGTGCTGGCCTCGGCCCGCGCCGGCGGCGTCGCCCTGCTGAGCTGGATCGTGACCCTGACCCTGGTGCCGGTGGTGCTGTTCTACATGCTGCTCGACTGGCACCAGATCCTGCGCAGCATCTCGCTGGCCGTGCCGCGCCGCTGGGTGGTGCAAACGCGCGCCATGGCCCAGGAAGTCGACGCCCTGCTGGCCCAGTACCTGCGCGGCCAGCTCCTGGTGATGCTGGTACTGGCGATTTTCTACTCTGCCGCGCTGGCCGGGATCGGCCTGGACGTGGCGCTGCCGGTCGGGATCATCTCTGGCCTGTTGGTCTTCATTCCCTACCTCGGTTTCGGCCTGGGACTGACCCTGGCTCTGGTGGCCGCGGTGCTGCAGTTCCCCGGCTGGTACGGCTTGATCGCGGTGAGCGCCGTGTACGGCGTGGGCCAGATCCTCGAAGGCTTCATCCTCACCCCGCGCCTGGTGGGCGAACGGATCGGGCTCAATGCCTTGACCGTCATCTTCGCCCTGCTCGCCTTCGGCCAGCTGTTCGGCTTCGTGGGGGTGCTGCTGGCGCTGCCCGCGTCGGCCGTGCTGATGGTCGCGTTCCGGCACCTGCGCCGCCACTACCTGCGCAGCAGCTTCTATAATGCGTAGATGATGAAACAGCTGGTACTCGATTTAGGCGCGGAACAGGCGCACAGCCTCGATAATTTCGCGGTGGGCGGACAAAATGCCGAACTGGCGCACCTGATGCACCAGTTCGCGGAGCGCAGCTCGCGCGAGCATTTCGCCTATCTGTGGGGCGAAAGCGCGGCCGGCAAGACCCATTTGCTGCAAGGCCTGGCCGCGACCCCGGGCGCGCGTTACATCGCCCCGGACGCAACTGAGGCCGAATTCACCTATTCCCCGGACGTGTCGCTGTACCTGCTCGACGACTGCGACCGCCTGTCGGCGGCCAGCCAGATCGACGCTTTCGCCCTGTTCAACCAGATCCGCGAGCATGGCGCCTACATGGTCTCGACCGGCCCGGTGCCGCCGGCCGTGCTGCCGGTGCGCGAAGACCTGCGCACGCGCATGGGCTGGGGCCTGATCTATCAGATCCACGGTCTGTCGGACGAAGAAAAGATCGCCGCCCTGACCAACGCCGCCGAAGCGCGCGGCTTGACGCTGTCGGCCTCCGTGTTACCCTATCTGCTGTCCCATTTCAAGCGCGACATGCGCTCCCTGTCGACGATGCTAGACGCACTCGATCAGTATTCCCTCGAAACCCAGCGCCCGGTCACCTTGCCGCTGCTGCGCGACCTGCTATTGACCGCCCCGCCGGCGGAGTCCAAAGAATGAAGAATCTGGCCCTGTTCGATCTCGACCACACCCTGCTGCCGATCGACTCGGACTACGAATGGGGCCAGTTCCTGGTCCGCACCGGCGCGGTCGACCCCATCGCCTTCAAGAACGCCAACGACGCCTTCTTCGCCCAATACCAGGCCGGCACGCTCGATCCGGTCGAATACCTCGAATTCGCGCTCGGCACCCTGGCCCGCTTTCCGCGCGCCCAGCTCGACGCCATGCACGCGCAATTCATGCGCGAAGTGATCGAGCCGGCGATTTTGCCGCAGGCGCGCAAGCTGCTGCAGGAGCACAAGGATGCCGGCGACCTGGTGGCCATCATCACCGCCACCAACCGCTTCGTGACCGCGCCCATCGCCCGCGCGCTGGGCGTGGAGCACCTGATCGCCGCCGTGCCCGAGGAAGACGAAAACGGCAACCTGACCGGCAAGCTGCTCGGCAGCCCGACCTCCGGTCCCGGCAAAGTCACGCACACCCATGCATGGCTGGAGAAGATCGGCACCCCGCTAAACAGTTTCGGGCGCAGCCACTTCTACAGCGATTCGCACAACGATATTCCCCTCCTGTCCGTCGTCACCCACCCTGTAGCGACCAACCCGAACGCAGCGCTATCTGCGCATGCAACGAGCCTTGGCTGGCCTTTACTCCAACTATTCAATGATTAAAAAATTTATCCGCAAAATTCTTGGCGTTAAAGACAAACAGCCGGCGCGCGACACGACCGAGCCGGTGGTGCTGACCGCGGCCGAACACGGGATCGACCCGAAGCTGTTGTCCTCGAACGCGATCCGGGTCACGTCCTCGCTGCAGGAAGCCGGCTTCAAGGCCTTCGTGGTGGGCGGCGCGGTGCGCGATTTGCTGCTGGGAGTGAAACCGAAAGACTTCGACATCGCCACCAACGCCACGCCCGAACAGGTCAAACGCCTGTTCCGGCGCGCCTTCATCATCGGCAAGCGCTTCCAGATCGTGCACGTCATGTTCGGCCAGGACCTGCTGGAAGTGACGACCTTCCGGGGCGCCGGCGCGACCAACGCCCCCAAGGACGAACATGGGCGCGTCCTGCGCGACAACAACTTCGGTCCCCAGCACGAAGACGCGATGCGGCGCGACTTCACCATCAACGCCATGTACTACGACCCGGCCACGCAGGAAGTGCTGGACTACCACGGCGGCATCGCCGACATCCGCGACAAGACCTTGCGCATCATCGGCCAGCCCGAAGCGCGCTACCGCGAAGACCCGGTGCGCATGCTGCGCGTGGTGCGCTTCGCGGCCAAGCTGCAGTTCACGATCGAGCCGGCCACGCGCGAACCAATCCCGCTGATGGCGCCCTTGATCGACAATGTGCCGGCCGCGCGCGTATTTGACGAAATGCTCAAGCTCCTCATGAGCGGGCACGCGCTGGCCTGCCTGCAGCAGCTGCGCAAGGAAGGGCTGCACCATGGCCTGCTGCCGCTGCTCGACGTGGTGCTGGAGCAGCCGATCGGCATGAAGTTCGTGACGCTGGCGCTGGAGTCGACCGACAACCGGATCAAGGCCGGCAAGGGCGTCTCGCCCGGCTTCCTGTTTGCCTCGCTGCTGTGGCATCAGGTGGTGGAAAAATGGACCGCGTACAAGGCGGCAGGCGAGTCGCCGATTCCCGCGCTGCACCTGGCGGCCGACGACGTGCTCGAATCACAGACCGAGAAGCTGGCCCTGCAGCGCAAGATCGGCTCGGACATGCGCGACATCTGGTCGATGCAGCCGCGCTTCGAGCGGCGCAACGGCAAGGCCCCGTACAAGCTGCTCGAACACCTGCGTTTCCGCGCCGGCTACGACTTCCTGCTGCTGCGCTGCCAGTCGGGCGAGATCGACATGGACATCGGCGAATGGTGGACGGCATTCTATGAAGGCGACGAGGTCGAGCGCGAGCGTTTGCTGACGACGGCAGCGCAAGCGCCGTCCGGCGCCAAGCGCAAACGTGCGCCGCGGCGCGCCCCGCGCAATCGCGGCGGCAGCGATAACGCCGGCGGCGGCGAAGGCAGCGGCGGCGGCGGCGGCGGCGAATGATTGCGTATATCGGCATCGGCGCCAACCTGGGCGACGCCAGCGCCAACGTCGATGACGCCTTGAGGCGCCTTGCCGCTTTGGACGGTGGCCGCATGCTGGGCCAGTCGGCCAAATACCGCACGGCGCCGATCGACTCGTCGGGCGACGACTACATCAACGCGGTGGCCTGCATCGAAACCACGCTGGCCGCGCCGGCCCTGCTGGACGCCCTGCACGGGATCGAACTGGCGCACGGGCGCGAGCGGCCTTACCGCAATGCCCCGCGCACGCTGGACCTGGACATCCTGCTCTATGGCGACCAGGCGATCGACCTGCCGCAGCTGCACGTACCGCACCCGCGCATGCTCGAGCGCGCGTTCGTGCTGGTGCCGCTGCTGGAGATCGCGCCCGACGTGGTGGTGCCCGGCCGCGGCGCGGCGCGCAATTACCTGGCGGCGGTGGCCGGTCAGGGCATATCGAAAGTGAACTGAGATGCAGATTCCGGTGATCGTTCAGACCGTGGGTCTGCTGGTGATGTCGAACGTGTTCATGACCATTGCCTGGTACGGGCACTTGAAGAACATGTCGAGCCGCGCCTGGTGGTATGCGGCGCTGGTCAGCTGGGGCATTGCCCTGTTCGAATATCTGCTGCAAGTGCCGGCCAACCGGATCGGCAACACCCAGTACAGCCTGGCCCAGCTCAAGATCCTGCAAGAAGCGATCACCCTGACCGTGTTCGTGCCCTTCGCCATGTTCTACATGAACCAGCCGTTCAAGCTCGATTACGTCTGGGCCGGCCTGTGCCTGGTCGGCGCCGTCTACTTCATCTTCCGCTCCTAATTTTTTTCAAATGTCGGGAACCCAAACCGGGGTCAGACCACTTTTGCCTGATGTAAAAAGTGGTCTGACCCCTGTTTTACGGCAAAAGTGGTCTGACCCCGGTTGAAAAGCAATAGTGGCGGGGCTCTAGGCGGGGTCGGGCAGGTTTGTGCGGTTGGCATTACACTAGCGCCGTCGGAACTTTTTTACGATCAAAGGACTACTATGAGCGGTTATCTGCAGGGTAAAGACATGGCCGGCGGCGACGCCCCGGCCCCGGTGAAGCCCCCTGTCACCAAGGCCGTGACGATTCCTTCGCTGAACGCGATGCGCGCTTCCGGCAACAAGATCACGATGCTCACCTGCTACGACGCCAGCTTCGCCAGCCTCATGGATCGCTGCGGTGTCGAGGTGCTCTTGATCGGCGATTCGCTGGGCATGGTCTGCAACGGCCACACCTCGACCCTGCCGGTCACGGTGGCCGAAGTGGCCTATCACACCGCCGCTGTCGCGCGCGGCAACAAGAGCGCCATGGTGCTGGCCGATATGCCCTTCGGCAGCTACGCCACGCCGGAAGCGGCTTTCCACAACGCGGTCCTGCTGATCCAGGCCGGCGCCCACATGGTCAAACTCGAAGGCGGCGCCTGGCTGGCCGACACGGTGCGCTTCCTGACCGAACGCGCCGTCCCCGTCTGCGCCCACCTGGGCCTGACGCCGCAATCTGTACACCAGTTGGGCGGCTACAAGGTCCAGGGAAAGACCATCGAAAGCGCAGAAATGCTCAAGTCCGACGCCCTGCTGCTGCAATCGGCGGGCGCCGCGATGCTGGTGCTGGAAGCCATTCCGACCGCGCTGGGCAAGGAAGTGACCGATCTGCTGGCCATTCCCACCATCGGCATCGGCGCCGGTCCCGATTGCTCGGGCCAGGTGCTGGTCATGCACGATCTGCTGGGCGTGTTCCCGGGCCGTAAAGCGAAATTCGTCAAGAATTTCATGGACGGCCAGACCAGCATCGACGCTGCCGTCAGCGCCTACGTGGGCGCGGTCAAGGATGGCAGCTTCCCGGGCGCGGAACACTGCTTCTGAAACGCGATTAGTTGCGGACTCGATTCCAATAGCTAGCCTACAGACCCGCCAATTTCCGCAGACGCTCTGTTATTAGAATGACGCGCGCTTGGTTGGACTCATCAGGATGCAGCTGCCAAGAAATTTTTTCGACGAATGTTGGATCTGCTAAGAGCGCCTCAATTTCTTCCATAACGTATTCCTGAAGGACATGGTCTTCACTTAGAACTTCACCAATTAGTTCAGGGCGTCCATCAATCAAATTGATAATGTCTTCCATATCGTGGTGTTCGTAGTCCCCTTCTCCCCTGTTGCGGAACGACACCAGTTTGGTGGCAAGAAAATACGGCGCGGTGATCATCCGAATTTCGTTTCCACTTGGCAAAACAAATCGACGTGAATTAGCGACAGCGGCTGGGTACCACTCATTGGTGAAATTGTGTCCGACGTCGGTTGAGGCCATCACGTCAACCAGAAGCCCATCTTTCGCCCACCGACAAATTACTTCTCCTTGCTCTTGAAACCCCTGTGCTCGAAGCTTCCTCTCTAGTTCGTAATAGCCCGGCAGGTTAACGACTTCTGCGACTAAATCGACGTCTTGGGTTTCTCGAATAGGCGGGCGCGCGTGATCTGTAATTAGAAGACCAACGGCGCATCCTCCGACTAGCACTAGCTCTTCTCGTAGGCTACCGAGTGCATTCGCTACCAGTTCAACAAGGCCAGAATTTGGATCGCTTGCATTCATTTGATTCGCCTCACAATCTCTTCCTTTGCAAGTTCACGTTCACGCGCAGCACCGCCACGGATTGCATCGATCAAAGTAAGTACGTCGTAAAGTTCAGGATCTAGGCGTGCCGCCGCAGGTACTGTCGGATAGAGAGGCTGGAAAGAAACTCCGCGCTCAGTACCATTTGAATCCGGCCATACCTGCAAGATTTGTTCATGTGTCTTGAAATATTGGCTTAACGTAGGTCCCGCGAATCCCGTGGGCATCCCGCGCACTATTCCTGCTTGTATTGCTGGAAAGCAGTATCGAACACCATGTAGGAGGAATTCCTCCAACGAAGAACGAATTGCCACCAAGCCGTTTTCGCTTTTACTGATCAATCTCGAAAGCTCTGCTCTTTTTGTGGCCGCGTGAACTTCTGAGATCGACATGTGCAGTTGGGTGGCAAGTGTTCGTAGAGGCATGCCTCCGTCCGCCGCTATTGAGATCTTTAGGGCGACCAAAAGATCCTGTGGCTTCAAAACTGCTTGCTTATTGCTGGCAATACCCATGGCGTTCTCTGTTCGCGATCAACGAATTCCTCACTATACCATTAAATTACAATCTAAATCGCATATTCGCTGTTCGCGAACAAAGAATCTCAGCAGTATGCTAACCAGAAAAGCTGCGAAGAGCTTAAAATTGGCGCATAATCGAAGTTAAGCGAAGCATATTTAAACAGTCGCTAACGAAGAGGAAAACATGCAAGCTGTTAAAAAAAGCCCACGTGCGCCTTCAATCCCCCTCCAGGACGCACTTGAACGCGCGCTAAAAGCATATGACCGCGAGCGTCTGCACGAAGCGCCAACGGAAGTGGTTGCTCAAAACATTGGCTATAAGAATGCGAACAGCGGCACCGCCTTGTCTGCCATTGCCTCATTACGCTACTTTGGTCTACTGGTTCGACCTAAGAATGGCTTCCTAGCGGTTTCAAAAGAAGTGGAAGCCTACCGCTTCTCCCCAGACGAATCGCAAAAGCGAGCGCTACTAGTTGGATTCTTAACCAGCCCACCACTTTTCAAAGAGTTGCTGCAGAAATACGAGTCCGGTCTCCCATCAGATGCGACCTTGAAATATGACCTCATACAGCGGGGATTTATCCCGTCGGCAGCGGAGGCTACGGTCACTTCTTTTCGTCAATCCGTAAATTTTTCCGCCTATTTTGAGCTAAATCTTGGAACGGACCTGACCGCGACTGAAGTTGAAGTCGATGAGCCGCCTGTCGAAGAGCATCGGCCAACACCACAGATCACCCAGCCAAAATTAGTGCATACCGAACCAAAATTTGACGCAACGCATGATCAAGACAAAATTCCGGTCCGGCTGACTGGGGGACGACGCGCATGGCTCGTGATCCCGACACCGTTTTACAATTCAGATAAGGCGCGGCTTAGAGCGCAAATCGAACTTCTGTTGACTGAAGACGAAGAAGAATAGAGGAAATTGAAAGTTATGGACGCGCGCCTGTTCGTCGCACTCTGGCCCGCGCCGGCAGTGCGCACGCAACTGGCCGCGGCGCGCGACCGCTGGCGCTGGCGCTGGCCCAAGGGGGCCACGCCGGTGCGCAGCGAGCATCTGCACCTGACGCTGCACTTCATCGGCGCCGTCGCCCAAGCGCGCGTGCCCGAGATCGCGGCGGCGCTCGATGTTCCATCCTCCGCTTTCGATCTGACCTTCGGCCGCGATGTCCTGTGGCCGCACGGCGTCGCCGTGCTCGAACCGGATGGCGCACCGCCCGCATTGACCGCCCTCCATGCGGCGCTCGGCGAGCGTCTGCGCACGCTGTCGCTGCCGACCGACGAGCGCCCGTTCAAACCGCACGTCACATTGGCGCGCCGCGCCGCTGCCGCCACGCCCGGCACCGACCTTCCCGCTATGGTCTGGCCAGTGCACGGTTACGCGCTGCTGCAATCCGTCGCGGGCAATTACGAGATCGTGCGCGCATACGATTTCTGAGGCGTCAGGCGCCGCAAGGCCCACGGCAGCGTGCAACCCACAGCCGCAGCGCATCCCGCCACCACCGGCATTCCCGTCAGACGTCCATCGCCACCTTCCGTCAGCAGCACGCTGCCCGCCAGCGCGGCGGCCGTGATCGACAGATCCTGGACCATGCTTTGCAGCGCCATGAAACCGGCCCGCTCATGCGCACCCGGCACGTGGCTGAGCGCGGCCGCGACGCTGATATTGCGTCCCGCGTTCCCGGCCATGAACAGCACGAAGGCAGCCACCGCGAAAGCGCCGACCTCGGCGAAAAACGGCAGCAATCCGATGCCCATCGCGGCGCTGGCCACGGCGAGCGCTACCCGGCTTCCGGTCCGGTCCACGACGCGCCCCAGCAGCTGCACCGCCAGCAAGGCGGTCACCCCGCCGGCCAGATACAGCAGGCCCAGACGGTCGCGCGGAAAACCCAGGTTCAGCAGGAAGTAGGCCGCAAAATGCGGTATCAGCAAAAACGCGGAGAACTGGCTCAGTCCCTGCACCAGACACGCACGCCGCACCAAGGGCTGGCGCAGCAAGCTCGCGAGACTGGCGCCGTGCGCAGCGCGGCGCTGGCCCCGCGGCAGCTTCCACGCCATGCACAGCCACAGCACGGCACCGAGCAGCGCCAGCATCAGGAACGGCGCCTGCCAGCCGCCCATGCGCGCTAATTCCAGCGCCAGCGGCACGCCAGCCAGCGCCGCTGCCGAGAAGCCGAACATGACGCGCGCGATCGCCCGCCCGCGCTGCGCCGGTGGTGTACCGTCGATGACCATCGCCATGGCGGCTGCTATCGCGGGCGCGCCGGCCACGCCGGTCAGGAAGCGCGCGAGCAGCAGTGCGTCCATACTGTGCGCGGCACTGGTGGCCAGCATTGCCAGCGTCAGCGCGCCCAACGCGGCCAACAGCAACGGCTTGCGTTCGAAGCGGTCCAGCCAGCGCAACGCGGCCAGTCCGGACAGCAGCGAACCGACGGTATACGCCGCCGTCAGCGCCCCCTGCTGCGCGGCAGGAAAGTCAAGTGCCTGCGCCAGGTCGGGCCCGAGCGGGAGCACCATGATGAAGTCGAGGATATAGACGAACTGCAGCGCCGCCACCAGCGCAATGGTGCGCGTCATTGCAGCGCGCCATGCGCCAGGCGCAGCATCGCCTGGGTGGTCGGCCAGTCCACGCAGGGATCGGTGACCGAGCAGCCGTAGCGCAGCTGGCAACCGGGACCAAGCGGTTGGTTGCCCGCTTCGATGAAGCTCTCGATCATGACGCCGACAATGCTCTCGTTCCCCGCGCGCTTTTGCGCCAGCACGCTTTCCAGTACCGCCGACTGGCGCCGGTGATCTTTGCCCGAATTGCCGTGCGCGCAGTCGACGAGGATGGTCGGTGTCAGGTCGGCTTCGCGCAGTGCGCGCTCGGCGCGCGCGACGCCGGGCGCATCGTAATTGGGGCCGCTGCTGCCGCCGCGCAGCACCAGGTGCGCATGCGGATTGCCGTCGGTGTGCACCACTGCGGCGCGGCCCTGGGCGTCGATGCCCAGGTAGGCGTGACCGCGCCCGGCCGCGCGGATCGCATGGATGGCCGTCTCGACCCCGCCGTCGGTCCCGTTCTTGAAACCGACCGGCACCGGCAGCCCGGACGCCAGCTCGCGGTGGGTCTGCGATTCGGTGGTGCGCGCGCCGATAGCGGCCCAACCGATCAAATCGTTGAGGTAGTGCGGCGAAACCGGGTCCAGCGCTTCGATCGCTGCCGGCAATCCCAGCGCGCCGATCTCGAGCAGCAGCTGGCGCGCCGTATGCATGCCCTCGGCGACGCGGAACGAACCGTCCATGCGCGGATCGTTAATCAGCCCTTTCCAGCCAACGCTGGTGCGCGGCTTTTCGAAGTACACGCGCATCACGATCAGCATCGAATCGGCCACTTCGCGCGCCAGGCCGGCCAGCCGCTGCGCGTAGTCGAGCGCAGCGACCGGGTCGTGGATCGAGCACGGGCCTACCACCACCAGCAAACGCCGGTCGCGCCGCTCCAGGATGTCGCGTATGGCGCGCCGGCCGGCTGCCACCGCACGCGCCGCCTGCGCCGGCAGCGGCAGCATGGCGCGCACGTCGGCGGGGCTGGGCATGACCACGCTGCGCTGTTCCTCGAAACCGGCCAGGAGATCTCTTTTCATACGTCGCTTTCTGCAGTGGTTAAAGGCGCGTGGCCAGACTGATGCGGATATTGCGCCCGCTTTCGGGCAGCGCGGCGACACTGCCCCAGCGCGGATGGAAGCCGAAGCTGCTCTGGTCGTAGTAGAACTTGTCGCCCAAGTTGGTGACGCTGAGCGTGAGCGTGACCCGGTCGCTGCCCAGCGGCAGCCACTGCGCGTAGGCGTCGTGCACGGTGTAGCCGGGTTTGGCGGATGCGCCGGCCGGCACGTAGTCGAGGGCTTCGGTGGCGCGCGTGGTCCAGCCCAGCTTCAGGTGCTTGGCAGGGAAGGCGCGGTCGAGCTGCGCGACCCAGGTCCGGCCCGATGCATTCCCCAGCAGGAAAGCTTCGTCGCTGGACAGCGGCCTGCCGTTCAGGCGGGGTTTGGCATGCGACAGGCCCACGCTGGCCGACCACGCCTGGCCTTGATAGGCGCCGCTGGCGCTGTAGCCAGTGGTGCGAACCTGGCCCAGGTTCTGGCGCGCGTCGTCGTAGCCGATGTAGTTGTCGATGCGCTGGCTGAATACGGTGGCGCTGGTTTGCCACGGGCCGCTGTTCCATTGCACGCCGAAGTCACTATTGCGCGCTCGCTCGGCGCGCAGTGCGGGGTCATTGTCCTGGAACGATTTGAGGAAGGGTTCCATCACGCCCACACCGCGCAGTGCGCGCGCGTGGCCCACCCGCAGCGTGACGCCGGCGCCGGGCATGAAGGCCAGGCTGGCACTGGGAGAGGCGCCGGCCGAATCGAACCGGCGGCCGCCCATGTCGGTGTAATCGTAACGGTCGTAACGGGCGCCGAGACCGGCGATCCACTGCTCGCCCAGCGCCACCTCATCCTGCACGAACACGCCGCCCACGCTGGCCTTTTCGTCCGCCAGCGCGGTGCCCGCCACGTCCGCGAAGCCGGTGTCGTGCCGGTAGTCGAATCCGGCACTGAGCTTGTGCTCACCCAAGCGCGCGACGTTGACCAGGTTGATGCCACAGGTCCGGGTGCCGTCGCGCTCGTGCTGGGGTGTGCCATTCGCCAGCTGGACCGCGTTCTCGTTATCGTAGGCGGTCAGGTGCAGTGCGACCAGCTTGCCGCCGGGCGTGTAGTCGTAGCTGGCGGTGTACGAGCTGCGCTCCATGCGTTGCTGCTGCGCGGGGTTGATGGGATTGACGACCAGATTGGTGCGCTTGTTGCGCCAGCCTTCATCGCGGTTTTCTTCATACGCCAGCGCCAGCCGGTGCGCGTTGGCGCCCAGGTCCAGTTTGACGAAGCGCGATCGGCTGTCGGCGGCGCTGTTGACGACCGGCTGGCCACGGCCGTCATCGTAGTCGCCGCTGCTGAAATTGGTGCCGCTCACCAGCAGGCCCAGCTTGTCGTTCAGGCGGCCGAATACGCTCACACCGAGCTTGCTGCCGTCGCTGGCGCCGAACCAGCTGCCCTTGACGATGGCGCCCATGCGCTCGCCCGGACGCAGCAAATCACCCGCGCTCTTGGTGGTGAAGCGCAGCGCACCGGCCAGGGCGCCCGGCCCGGCGGTGGCCGCGCCGGTGCCCGCTTCCACTTCCACCCGTTTGAGCAGATCCGGTTCGACCATGACCTGGCCGGCGTGGTGATAGGCCGACTCGGGCTGGGCTGCGCCGTCGATGGTCACCGCCAGCATCCGCTCGCCGATCCCCCGCACATAGGCCTTTTGCGCCACCGGCAAGCCACCGCCGCCGATGCTCACTTCGGGCATTTGCTTGAACAAGTCCTGCAGGCTCAGTGCCTGTTCGACCTCGATCCGCGCCGCGCCCACCACGGTGTTGGTATCGGCGCCGCGGCCGCTGGTGATCTGGATGGTGCCCAGCTCCTGTTCGACGGCCTGGGCATAGGCGCCGGTGCAGCAGGCAAGCGAGAGTGCGGCAACGAAGGGCTGGAGACGGGGGCGACGGTGCATCTGGACGGACATGGGTGCTTCTTTCATGGGCTGATTAATCAAATGGAAATGCTGTCTTAAAAACATCCTAGCATTTATCGAAATGAGAATCAATCTCATTATTATTCTCATTTGGTATTGCAAATGATTCTTATTATGTTTACGATTTGACACACTTGCATCAATGCTCACGACTCAGGAGGGACTTCATGAATGACCGATTGCACGACCCACTGCGGCGCTATCAGCCCGGCGCCACGCTGTTCGCTTCGCCCCGCCAGGTGTTGCTGGGACAGGGCATCAAGGCGCACATTGCCCCCGGGCCTGTCGGCGGCCGCGGCGCGCGCGCGCTGGCACAGCTGCGCGCCACCGGCAATCCGCACGATGTCTTGATGGGTGCCCTGCCGTTTGCCGATCACGCTCCCCAACGCCTCTTCATTCCGGCGCAAGTGAGCACTCACATGAATCACCCGGACATGGCACGGCAGGCAAGCGCGCCCAGCCACCGGCGGTCCCACGCCGTGCGCATGCTGCCTTCGCCCGACACCTACCGCGCCAATGTCGAACAGGCGCTGGCCTGCATCCGTGCCACCGGTCTGGACAAGGTGGTGCTGTCGCGCTCCCTCTCGATCGACGTGCGCGTCGACCTGGCCGCCCTGCTCCAGCGCCTGGCCGCGCGCAATCCGATCGGCTACACCTTCGCCATCGATCTGGCCGATACGCCGGCGCCGCGCCGCACCCTGATCGGCGCCAGTCCCGAACTGCTGCTGTCGCGCCGCGGCCAACACGTGCTGTCCCATCCGCTGGCCGGGTCGGTCCCGCGCAGTGCCGACCCGGCGCAAGACCAGCGCCGCGCCGCCGCCCTGCTGCAGTCGTCCAAGGACCAGCATGAACACGCGCTGGTGGTCGAGGCCGTGGCCGACGGCCTGCGCCCGTACTGCCGTCGCCTGTCGGTACCGCCGCAGCCGACGCTGCTGTCGACGCCGACCATGTGGCACCTGGGGACCGAGATCCGCGGCGAACTGACCGATCCCGCCATGTCGTCGCTGGAGCTGGCGCTCGCGCTGCATCCGACGCCAGCCGTGTGCGGGCACCCGACGCCTGACGCCTACGATTTCATCGGTCGGGTCGAAGGTTTCGAACGCGGTTATTTCGCCGGCCTGGTCGGCTGGTGCGATGCCGCCGGCGACGGCGAATGGGCGGTCACGCTGCGCTGCGCCGAAGTGGGCGACGAGGAAGCGACGCTGTACGCGGGCGCCGGCATCGTCGACGGCTCGCAGCCGGATGAAGAACTGCTTGAAACCTCGGGCAAGCTGCGCACCATGCTCGCCGCGATGGGACTGGAATCGGTGCTGGAGGCGGCGCAATGAACGCGCCTTTGCTCGAGGGCTGCACGCCCTGGCCGGACGACATGGCAGCACACTACCGCGCCCTCGGCTACTGGCGCGGGCAGTCGCTCGGCGCCATGCTGCGCACCAGCGCTACGCGCGATCCGGACCAGGTGGCGCTGGTGTGCGGCGAACGCCGCTGGACCTATCGCCAGTTCGACCAGCGCTGCGACCAGTTTGCGGCCGGTCTGGCGCGGCTCGGCATCGTCGCGCAGGACCGGGTCGTGCTACAGCTGCCCAACGTGGCCGAGTTCTTTGTCGCCTGCTTTGCGCTGTTTCGTCTCGGTGCGCTGCCGGTGATGGCACTGCCGGCCCACCGGCGTTCAGAGATCGCCTATTTCTGCCAGCATGCGCAAGCGGTTGCCTACATCGTGGCCGACATCGACGCCGGATTCGACTACCGTCAGCTGGCGCGCGAGGTGCTGACCGAAGCGCCGTCGCTGCGGCACGTAATCGTCAAGGGCGAGGCGGCCGAATTCACCGCCTTCGATGCGCTGTACGATGCGGCGCGCAGCGTGCCCTGCCCCGATGCAGGCGCGGTCGCTTTCATGCAGCTGTCGGGCGGCAGCACCGGTCTGCCGAAAATGATCCCCCGCACCCACGACGACTATTTGTACAGCGTGCGCGCCAGCGCCGACATCTGCGGCTTGAACCGCAACAGCGTCTACCTGTGCGCGCTGCCGGCGGCGCACAACTTCCCGCTCAGCTCTCCCGGTACCTTTGGCGTGTTCTACGCCGGCGGCAGGGTGGTGCTAGCGCGCCAGGCCCATCCCGATCATGCCTTCGCGCTGATCGAAGCCGAACAGGTGACCATCACGGCGCTGGTCCCGCCGCTGGCGATGGCCTGGCTCGATGCCGCGCCAGCGGCGCGCCACGACCTGGGCAGCCTCGAGCTGCTGCAGGTGGGCGGCGCGCGCCTGCCGGCCGAGTGCGCGCGCCGCGTCGGCCCGGTGCTGGGCTGCGCCTTGCAGCAGGTATTCGGCATGGCCGAGGGATTGGTCAACTACACGCGCGCCGGCGATCCACCCGAACTGGTGGCAGCAACCCAGGGCCGGCCGATATCGCTGCACGACGAAGTGCGCATCGTCGACGACGAAGACCGCCCGGTGGCGCAGGGTACGACCGGACACTTGCAGACGCGCGGCCCGTACACCATCCGCGGCTACTACCGGGCCGACGCCCACAACGCCCGCGCATTCACCGCCGACGGCTTCTACCGCACCGGCGACATCGTCCTGCAATACCCGTCCGGTCACCTGGTCGTCGAAGGCCGGGCCAAGGACCAGATCAACCGCGGCGGCGACAAGGTCGCGGCCGAAGAAGTCGAAAACCATCTGCTGGCGCACGCCGCCGTGCACGACGTGGCCTTGGTTGCCATGCCGGACGCCTACCTCGGCGAGCGCAGCTGCGCCTTTGTGATTGCGCGCGGCGTCCCGCCACGGGCACGCGAGCTGACCGACTTCCTGCGCGCACGGGGCCTGGCCCAATTCAAGATCCCCGACCGCATTGAATTTGTCGACACCTTGCCCAAAACCGGCGTCGGCAAGATCGACAAACGCCTGCTGCGCGAACGCATCGCGCAGCGCCTGACCCACAACTCTTTCACGACACCATGAGCATTCCAACAATCGCCACCTACCCGATGCCAGCCGCATCGGCCATGCCTGCCAACCGTGTGAACTGGACGCCAGACCCTGCGCGCGCGGTGCTGCTGATACACGACATGCAGGAATACTTCCTCGACTTTTACGACCATGCTGCTGCGCCCATTCCGGCCTTGCTGGCGCAGATCGGCCAACTGCGCGCGGCCTGCGATGCGGCCGGCGTGCCGGTCGTGTACACGGCCCAGCCGGCGCGGCAAAGCAAGCAGGATCGGGGCCTCCTCAACGACTGGTGGGGACCGGGCCTGACCGCGCAGCCGCAGCGCGCGGGCATTGCTGCCGCTCTCACGCCACGCGCGCAGGATACGGTACTGGTCAAATGGCGTTACAGCGCATTCGTGCGCAGCGACCTGCTCGAGCGCATGCGCGCCCAGGGCCGCGACCAGCTGATCGTTTGCGGCGTGTATGCCCACATCGGCTGCCTGATGACATGCGCGGACGCCTTCATGCACGATATCGAACCGTTCCTGGTGGGCGATGCGCTGGCCGACTTCTCGGCGGAACAGCATGCGATGGCCCTGGACTACGTGGCCCAGCGCTGCGGCGTGGTCACCAGCACCGCCCAGGTGGCGGCGGCCTTGCGGCCACGTCCAGCCCTGCCGTCCACGCAGGCCGCACTGCGCGCCGAAGTGGCGGCCCTGCTCGCAGTGCCCGCATCCGACCTGCCGGACGACGACAATCTCTTGTACAGCGGACTCGACTCGATCCGCTTGATGAGCCTTGTCGAGCGCTGGCGCCGTGCCGGCTCCACCATCTCGTTCGTGGAACTGGCCGAACAGCCGACGCTCAGACAGTGGTGGGGCCTGCTCGCCACGCAGACGGAGACTGCCTGACATGCTGGCGCTCAGCAGCGCGCAATACGGCATCTGGCTCGGTCAGATGCTCGACCCGGCCAGTCCGGCCTATTGGACGGCGGAAGCGGTGGAACTGACGGGCGCACTGGACGTCGCCGCCTTCGAAGCGGCGCTGCGCCGGGCGGTGGCCGAATGCGAAGCCCTGCACCAGCGCTACGAGAGCGACGGCGAGCAGGTGTGGCAAACGTCCGCGCCGGACGCAGATTGGATCCTCGGCCGCCACCACGTCGACGAAGCGGCTGCGGAAGGCTGGATGCGGGCCGACCTGCTGCAGCGGCCCGACCTGGCGCGCGGACCGCTGTTCGCCAGCGCGCTCCTGCACATCGGGCCCGGGCGCACGCTGTGGTATCTGCGCGCGCATCACGTGGCGCTCGACGGCTTCGGCTACGCCTTGCTGGCACAGCGGGTAGCCGCGCTGTATTCGGGGGCCAATCCGCCGCCGCCACCCGCACTGACTGCGGTGGTGGCCGAAGATGCGGCCTATCTGAGTTCGCCGGCGTACGGAGCGGACCGCCGGTTCTGGTGCGATCGCATGGAGGGCGCCGCGCCGCCGGTCTTGCTCGCGCCACCGGCGCCGGCAGCGCACCAGGTACTGCGACGGCGCGTCAAGCTTTGCACGGACCAGGGTGAGCGCTGGAGCGCTGTCGCGCAAGCTGCCGGCACGGACTGGAGCGCGCTGCTGATCGCGGCATTCGCGGCCTGGCTGTGGCGCGAAAGCGGCGCGCGCGACCTAACCATCGGTCTGCCGGTCATGGGCAGGCTCGGATCGGCCGGTTTGCGCGTGCCGTGCATGATGATGAACATAGTCCCGCTGCGCCTGCACATCGATCCTGCCGGAAGTCTCGTGGAGAATGCGCACGCCGTTGCGGCCGAACTGCGCAGCGTGCGGCCGCACCAGCGCTTTCGCTACGAGCATCTGAAGCAGGCGCTCGGCATGGCGGGGGGAAGGCAGCGCCTGTTCGGCGCGGTGATCAATATCATGTCCTTCGACCGTCCGCCTTCGTTTGGGCCGTTGGGGGCACGCTCGCTTGCGGTGTCCGCCGGCCCGGTAGAAGACCTGTCGCTGACGATCGCCCCGGGCCCGGATGGCGTGCGCTGCGATTTGGAACTCAACGCCGTCGCCTATGACGACGCTACCGCCACGCGTCTGCACGCGGGCTTTCTGGACACGCTGGCGACCTTGATCGACGCGCCAGCCACGCCACTGGCCGAACTGCTGCCGTCCACACTGGCGCTGCTTGAAGGGCCGGCGCTGATGGCGGCGCCGGAACCGGTGCTGGAGGCGCTGGCGCGTCACGCACACCGGACGCCGCACAAAGTCGCACTCGCGCAGGACGGCGTGGAACTGACGTACGCCTGCCTGCTCGACGAAGTCATGGCGGTCGCAAGCCGTTTGCGCGCGCGCGGCGTGGGTACAGACAGTCGCGTGGCGCTCCTCTTGCCACGCGAGCCGCGCACGATCGTGGCACTGCTGGCCGTACTGTGGGCCGGCGGTGCCTATCTTCCGCTCGACCCCGATGGTCCCGTGCTGCGCATCGCGGCTGTACTGGCGGACGCCACGCCGCACCTGGTGCTCACGCTGCGCCGCCATGCCGGGCTGGTGTCCGGCAGCGTTCTGTGCCTGGATGATGAGGCGGAAACGGCTCCGCCGTCCATGAACCAGCCTGCGCCGGGGGCCTCACTGGCCTATATCATCTACACCTCCGGATCGAGCGGACGGCCCAACGGCGTCATGGTCGAGCGGACCGCGCTGGCCCATTTTGTGGCTGCAGCCGGCGAACGCTATGCCATCGCTGCGGCCGACCGGGTGCTGCAGTTCGCACCACTGCATTTCGACGCCAGCGTGGAAGAGATCTTCCTGCCGCTGTGCGCGGGCGCCACGCTGGTGCTGCGCAACGATGCAATGCTCGAATCGGTGCCGCGCTTTCTGGACGCCTGCGCCCAGCGCCGCATCACGGTGCTCGACCTGCCGACCGCCTTCTGGCACGAGCTGGCCTACTGTGTCGGCGAGCAGCACGCGGCACTGCCTGCCTGCGTGCGGCTGGTGATCATCGGCGGCGAAGCGGCCATGCCGGCGCGCGTGTCGCAATGGCGCTCGCATGCCGTTCTGCTCAATACCTACGGTCCGACCGAAGCGACGGTCATCTGCACCACCGCGCAGCTGGCGGGACCGGGCGCGCCGGGCCTGGCCGGCACGTTGCCGATCGGCCGCCCGCTTGCCGGGATCACGGCAGTGGTCGTGGACAGCACGCTGCAGCCGGTCGCCGCCGGTGTAGAGGGGGAACTATGCATGATCGGGAACACGCTGGCACGCGGCTACCTGGGTCGGCCGGACCTCACGGCGCAGCGTTTCGTCCATCTGGATGCACTCCCCGGTGCGCCGCGCGCCTACCGCACCGGCGACCGCGCGTTGCTGGGGGCAGACGGCCAGCTGCGCTATCTGGGCCGCCTGGACGGCGAACTGAAAATCAGCGGTCAGCGCATCGATCCGCTCGAGATCGAGGCGGCGCTGCTGCAGTACCCCGGTGTGCGGGAGGTGGCCGTGGTGGCCGACATGCGCCAGCGCCTGGCCGCCTTCGTCGTCGCCACCGGCCCGGTTCCCCCGCCGGCCGCGCTGCGCGCGTTTCTGGCCGAGCGGCTGGCGCCAGCCGCCATCCCGCTGCTCTACCACGCACGTGCCGAGCTGCCACGCAACCGCAACGGCAAGATCGACCGCAAGGCGTTGGCCATGGCGGCGGTGACTTCTGCCGGCGCGCCGCCTGCCGGGGGACTCGAACAGACGGTGATGCAGGTATGGCGCGAGGTCCTGGGCATCGACACGCTCGATCCGGACGACGATTTCTTCGCGCTGGGCGGCAAGTCGCTGCAGGCGATTCAAGTGGCCAACCGGCTCGCTACGGCGCTGGGACGCGAAGTCACGGTCTCGGCCCTGTTCCGCCACCCGACGGCCGGCGCGCTGGCGCAGTCGCTGGACGCGCCGGCAGGTCATGCGCCTCCGGCGGCCGCGCACGGCGATCACTTCGCGCCTCTGTTGACCATTCAAACCGGCACCGGCCCCGCTCTGTTCTGCATCCATCCCGCCGAGGGACTGGCCTGGTGCTATCTCGGCCTGGCGCGCCATTTGCCGCACATGCCGATCTACGGCCTGCAGGCGCGGGGACTGACAGGCGCCGCGCCATCCGATGCCGACGCGATGGTCGAGGACTACCTGGGCCTGATCCGCGCACAACAGCCGCACGGACCGTATCGCCTGCTGGGCTGGTCGTCCGGCGGCGGCGTGGCCCACGCGCTGGCGGTGCGGCTGCGCGCTGCCGGCGAGACGGTATCGCTGCTGGCCATGATGGACGCCTACCCCAGCGATATCTGGCTCGGCAAGCCGGAACCGGAAGAACGCGATGCCATGCTGGCGCTGCTCGACGTGATCGGCGGCGCCGACGGCATGCCGCTCGATCGCGACGCGCTGCTGGCGCGCTTTCAGGCACCGGGCAGCACGCTGGCGGGCGCCAGTCCCGCCGATCTGTCGCGGATGATCGACATGGCGCTACACACCATGCGCATTTACCGTGGACTGCGCCATCGGCGCTTCGACGGCGACCTGCTGTTTTTCCATGCCACTGAGAGAGGTCGCAGTGCGCCGGACTGGCAAGGCTGGTCGCCGTATATCGGCGGCGCGATCGACAAGGTCGATATCGCCAGCACCCACAACACAATGAGCCGTCCCGCTCCGCTGGCCCACATCGGACGCGAGCTGGCGGCGCGGCTCGCCGAGCAAGCACAAGGAACATCATGAACCCACCTCGCCTTCTCCATGTCCTGCGCACCGAGCAGCTGAGCCAGCATATGCGCCGGATCATCCTCGGCGGACCCGCGCTGGCCGGTTTTCCCGCCGCATCCGAAGGCGCCCACATCAAGCTGCTGCTGGCCAGGCCGGGCCAGCAGGTCCCGGTGCTGCCCACCCTGGGACCGGACGGCCCGGTCTGGCCGCCGCCCGACGTGCGGCCGATCGCGCGCACCTACACCGTCAGCACCTACGATCCGCGCGCCGGCGAACTGGGTGTCGACTTCGTCCTGCATGGCGACGACGGTCCCGCCTCGCACTGGGCCGCGCGCGCCCAGGCGGGCGACGCAATCGGCGTGGCCGGCCCCGGCGGTCCGCCACGTTTCGTGCCCGGCGCAGCATGTTATCTGCTGTTCGGCGATCCCAGCGCGCTGGCGGCGCTGGCATCGGTGCTGGCAAAGCTGCCCGCCAATGCGCGCGGACACGCGC
>Ga0209023_10001505_pt1 | contig 31113 bp, 25 predicted proteins | sample LakOneMetagenome_FD_187468 | JGI IMG/M metagenome (GOLD analysis project Ga0209023, IMG submission 187468) | Freshwater and sediment microbial communities from Lake Erie, Canada (SPAdes) (version 2) | ecosystem: Environmental > Aquatic > Freshwater > Lentic | place: Lake Erie, Canada...
CTACGAGACGCGCGCGACGTTCCTGGAAACCATCGCCGAGCATATCGAAGCTTTGGGCGATGACCTGATCGTGCGTGTCATGGCCGAAAGCGGCCTGCCGCGCGGTCGTCTGGAAGGCGAGCGCGGCCGCACGACGGGCCAGCTTCGCCTGTTCGCGGCGGTGCTGCGCGACGGCGGCTTCCTGGAGACCCGCATCGATCCGGCCCTGCCGGACCGCAAGCCAATGGCCCGTCCGGACCTGCGCCTGCGCAACATTCCGCTCGGCCCCGTGGCCGTGTTCGGGGCGTCAAACTTCCCGTTGGCCTTCTCGGTGGCGGGCGGCGACACCGCTTCGGCCCTGGCCGCCGGTTGTCCGGTCGTGGTCAAGGCGCACCCGGCCCACCCTGGAACCTCGGAAATGATGGGCCGCGCCATCCAGTCGGCCGTGGCCGCCTGCGGCCTGCACCCGGGTGTCTTCAGCCTGATCCACGACACCGGCTTTGAGATCAGCCAGGCCCTGGTCGCCGATCCGCGCATCAAGGCCGCGGGCTTCACCGGGTCGCGACGCGGCGGTCTGGCCCTGGCCGCCATCGCCCAAGGCCGCCCCGAGCCGATCCCGTTCTATGCCGAGATGAGCAGCATCAATCCCGTGCTGCTGTTCCCGGCCGCCCTGGCCGCGCGCGGCCCATCGATCGCCAAGGATTTCGTTGGCGCTCTGACGCTGGGCGCCGGCCAGTTCTGCACCAATCCCGGCCTGATCCTGGCGCTGGAAGGTCCCGAGCTGGACGGCTTCCTGGCCGCCGCGGAAGAGGCCCTGTCGCCGGTTCCCGCCGCGACCATGCTGACCCCGGCCATCAGTCGCGTCTACGCCGCCGGCGTGCGGGTGCTGGCCGAGAGCGCCGTGGTCACCCAGGTGGCCAAGGGGCTGGAGCCCGGACAGAACCAAGGGCAAGCGGCCCTGTTCAGCGTGTCCGGCGCGGACTTCCTGGCTCACCCGCACCTTGCCGAGGAGGTGTTCGGCGCCGCCTCGATCGTGGTGCGATGCGCGGACATGGCGCAGCTGCACAAGGTGATCCTGGCCCTCGAAGGCCAGCTGACCATCGCGCTGCAGATGGACGAGCCCGACCACGCCCTGGCCTCGGCCCTGCTGCCCGACCTGGAACTGAAGGCCGGCCGCATCCTGGTCAATGGCTTCGGCACCGGCGTCGAGGTGGCTCACGCCATGGTCCACGGCGGTCCGTTCCCGGCCACCTCCGACAGCCGGACGACCTCGGTCGGGACCCTGGCCATCGCCCGCTTCCTGCGGCCGGTCAGCTACCAGAACCTGCCCGTCTCGCTGCTGCCCGACGAACTGAAGCCCGAGAACCCGCTGGGTCTGGTGCGCCGGGTCGACGGCAAGCTCAACCTGACCTGAGGCCGATGCCCGTCACGCGCCTTCTTCCTCGTGATGCGAGTCCCGTGCTCGGGAAGAAGGCGCTGGCGGCGACACCGTCCCAGACGATAGCGTCGCGCCCTCTAGGGATTTCCAGCGGGCGCTTTCCGATGTTCGAACTCAGTCAGCTCCGCTGCTTCGTGGCCACCGCCGAGGAGCTGCACTTCGGCCGCGCCGCCCAGCGCCTGAACATGACCCAGCCGCCGTTGAGCCGGCAGGTGCAACTGCTGGAGCGCATCCTGGGCGTGGTGCTGCTGGACCGCACCAGCCGCTCGGTGCGCCTGACCCCGGCCGGCCGCGCCTTCCTGCTGGAGGCCCGCCGTATCCTGCGCCTGGCCGAGAGCGCGGCCCTGGCCACTCGCCGCATCGCCAGCGGTGACGCCGGCCAGATCGCTGTCGGCTTCACGGCCGCCTCGGGCTACAATTTCCTGCCGCGTCTGGTGATCCTGTCGCGCGCCCGCCTGCCCAATGCCGACCTGACCCTTCGGGAGATGGTCACCAGCGAACAGGTCGAGGCCCTGCTCACCGGTCGCATCGATGTGGGTCTGGTGCGCCCGCCGATGGAGCGCGCGGAGTTCGTGACCGCCCGCGTGGTCAGCGAGCCCTTGGTCGCAGCCCTGCCGACGGGTGATCCGCGCCTGGCCAAGGGCTCGTTGACCCTCGCCGATTTCGACGCCGCCCCGCTGATCATGTATTCGCCCGAGGGGGCGGGCTATTTCTACAACATGCTGACGACCCTGTTCGACGCCAACGGGGTGTCGCCGCACTACGTGCAGCACGTCACCCAGATCCACTCCATGCTGGCCCTGGTCCATGCCGGTCTGGGCGCCGCCCTGGTGCCGGAAGCGGCGATGAGCCTGCATTTCGACGACGTGCAGTTCCGCCCCGTGGCCACCACGCCCGATCGCCCGGTCGAGCTCTACATGGCCTGGCGCAAGGACAATGACAGCCCGATCCTGGCCTCGTTCATCGACCTGTGCATGGCCGAAGCCTCCCCGGTGGAGACGGGCGACGTCTGACCACGCCTTCTCCGAACAGGGCGGGCCAAGAACACTATTGGGGAGACCGCCCATGCCCACCCATCGCCGCGCCGTCCTGGCCGGAGCCGCCGCCGCAGGCCTGGCGGGACTGTCACCCGCAAAAGCCGCGCCCAAGGCGCCCGTCGCCACCACCGGGTACGGCAAGGTGCGCGGCGCCGAGGTTGACGGGATCAAGGTCTTCAAGGGCGTGCGCTATGGCGCCGACACCGGTCCGCGCCGTTTCCTGCCGCCGATCCCGCCGACGCCCTGGACCGGCGTGGCGGACGCCGTGGCCTATGGTCCGGCCAGCCCGCAGACCAAGGCCAGGGAACCCACCAGCGAGGACTGCCTGTTCCTCAATGTCTGGACGCCGGCGCTGGACGGCAAGAAGCGGCCGGTGATGGTCTATGTCCATGGCGGCGCTCACGCCAACGGCTCGGGCTCGGATCCGCTGTATGACGGCGTGAACCTGGCCAAGCGCGGCGACGTCGTGGTGGTGACGGTCAATCACCGGCTCAACGTCTTCGGCTACGCCTATCTGGCCACGCTGGGCGGACCCGACCTGGCCGACAGCGGCAATGTCGGCAATCTGGATCTGGTGCTGGCCCTCAAGTGGGTGCGCGACAACATCGCCGTCTTCGGGGGCGATCCCGGCAACGTCATGGCGTTCGGCCAGTCGGGTGGCGGCGCCAAGCTGGTGACCCTGATGGCCATGCCCGTGGCGAAGGGCCTGATGCACAAGGTCGCCACCATGAGTGGCCAGCATGTCACCGCCATGGGGCCCTATCACGCGGAACTGCGCGCCAGAGCCTTCATGAAGCAGCTGGGCCTGGGCCCCGATCAGGTCGATGTGCTGCGAACCCTGCCGGCCGACAGGCTGGTCGAGGCGTTGAAGATGCCCGATCCCATCGAGCTCAAGGGCTCCATCGTCTTCTGGTCGGTGATGGATGGCGGGGTGCTGGCGCGCCACCCGTTTTATCCGGACGCACCCCGGGAAAGCGCGAGCATCCCGATGATCATCGGCAATACCCACGATGAGACCCGCGCCTTCCTGGGCGGCGATCCGAAGAACTTTGACCTGACCTGGGAGGAATTGCCCGAACGGCTGGGGCCTGAACTGGTGCTGGATGTCGCGCCGGCGCTGATCGTCAAACGCTATCGCGAACTCTATCCGCACTACACGCCGTCGGAAGTCTTCTTCGCCGCCACCACCGCCGGGCGGTCATGGCCGGGCCACCTGATCCAGGCCGAGCAGCGGGCCAGGATCGGCGCGCCGGCCTGGATGTATCAGCTGGACTTTGGCTCGCCGATCGATGGCGGGAAGATGCGCGCCTACCACAGCTTCGACATCGCCCTGGTGTTCGACAACCTCGCCGCGGCGGGGTCTCGCACCGGGACCGGGCCGGACGCCAGGGCCGTGGCGCATCAGATTAGCGAGGCGTTCATCGCCTTCGCCCGGACAGGCGATCCGAACTGCGCCGCCATCCCGAAGTGGGGCAGGTACACGCTGCCCAAGCGCGAGACGCTGGTGATCGATCTGACATCGAAGATCGTCGACGATCCGCGTCGGGAGGAGCGGGAGCTCTTCTCGATCGCGCCGTTCATGAAGGAAGGGACGTAGTCGCCTAGGCGCGATCCCACGGGAACCGCAGCGTCGGCTGGTTGGCGTAACGCTTCATCTTCAGCACCAGCCGCGCGCCGGCACCCGGCGCCAGTCGCACGGTGAAGGCCGAAGCTCCGACCGGCGTCACCTTGCCGTCGAGCGCGTAGCTGATCACCTGATGCTCGCCATAGCCGCCGCCCTGCACGACCACGTCGCGGGCTTCGCTCTGGTTGACGTTCACCAGCGTCACCGTCGTCTCGTCGGCCGTCATGCCCTCAACCAGAGCCGCCACGTCGGCCGGAATCCCCGCCCGCTTCCGGGCCGGATCGAAGTAGCGCAGCCGGGCATGCAGCGGCGCTCCGCCCTGGTTGGGCGAGGTCTTGGTCCAGGGCGGGCGGGCGATGTGGATGGCGCCCTGCATCAGCTGCATCAGGGCCGTGACGCTGGCCGGATTGATGTCCAGGGCGTTGTCGGCGAGGCGCGTGTCGGGGGTGGTCTTGTCGTCGAGCTGGGCCTGGATCTTTTCGCGCAGGCGGGAGAGATCGGCGCGCAGGGCCTGCCCGGGATAGCCGGGGTTCTTGCCTTCCAGGAATGACACCCACGGATGGTCGCCGCCGGTGCGCGCGCGGTCCGAGGCCTTCATCGTCAGGTACCAGATCTCCCAGGTGTTGGCGGTGTAGTCGCCGGGGACGAAGCTGTACCAGCCGTTGTCGCCGTACATCCGGGGCGTCGAGGGCTTGCCGTCGATCACCTTCTTCTGGGCGTTGATGACGTCGTTCTGCTTGCGCCAGACGTCCAGGTACTTGTCGTCGCCGGTGATCAGATAGGCGTTCATGAAGGCGACGATAGCGCGCGGCACCCGGTTGCGATCCTCGCGCTTGCCGGTCTGCGGCACCACGGGGCTGAAGCCCCAGCCGTAGGTTCCGCCCCACCACTTGCCGCCGGTCTCGCCGCCGATCTTGCCGTCCAGGCCGATGTTGGACGGCAGCACCCCGCCATTGGCCCTGGCCCGCTCGATCCAGGCGTCCAGGTATTCCAGCATCCAGGCTTTGTACCTGGGGTCCTGCTCCAGCATGTAGGCGTTCAGCGCCAGGGTGGTGGCGTGCAGGTTCAGCGGGCTGTCGCCGACGATGTCGGTATATTCGTCGTAGTGGTGCAGGGTCTCTTCGTAGGTCCGCTCGCCGTGCTCCATCTGGAAGCGGTTTGCCACCTCGAACGGGTCGCCGGCCCAGTCCAGGGCCGTGGCCTTGCGCATCAGCGGGCCCCGGCTGCCGTTGAACATCGAGCGGATGATCTTGACCTTGGGGTCGTAGTTCGGCGCGCCCGGGTCCTCGTTCATGTAGAAGCCGGCGAAGCGTTTAGCGCGGTCGCGGAAGCGCGGATCGTAGGGGTCGGAAAGCCCCTGCAGATTGAAGACCGACAGCCCTTCGCTGATGTGCTGCCAGTCGATCTGGACCGGAAATTCCTTGTAGTACATGCCGTCGCGGGCGAACGGCACGTCCTTGGTTTTTGCCGCCGTGTACTGGCGGATATTGCCTTCCCAGACCTTCTTGTAGAGCTCGAGAATCCGGTCGTCGCCGCCCAGCGCATGCAGGTGGGGCCAGTCGTTGACGTTCTCGACCGCGTCGTCGGGACCGTCATTGGCGCCCCAGCGCTCCATGGCCAGCAGATAGCCGCGCTCGTCGAAGTAGCGGGCATAGAAGGCCTCGCACGCGGCGGTGTGGGCGTGCAGCAGCTGGCGTTCCAGCAGCGCCCAGTCGGGCGGCGCCATCGGGCTGCGGATCGTCGCCAGCGGCGCGGCGAGGGCGGGGGCGGCGATCCCGGCCAGCAGCAGGGCCGAGGCCGAGCCCAGGAAACGGCGGCGCGTGGTCATCGTTGAGCCCTTACTCAAGCTGGCTTCAGTTGCAGGCGCTGGATCTTGCCGACGATCAGGAAGTAGGCGGCGATGGCGATCACGCAGTGCGCGCCCACGAAGATCAGGGCGCCGTCGAACGAGCCCGTGCCGGCGACGATATAGCCGATGACGATGGGGGTCACGATGCCGGCAACGTTCCCAAAGGTGTTGAAGATGCCGCCGGTGACGCCGGCCATCTCCTTGGGCGAGGTGTCGGCCACCACCGCCCAGCCCAGCGAGGCCACGCCCTTGCCGAAGAAGGCCGCGGCCATGATCACGATGACCAGCCACTCCTGTTCGACGAAGTTGCAGAGGATGATGCTGGTGGCCAGCACCATGCCCAGCAGCAGGGGCGTCTTGCGGGCGATATCGAGGTTGCCGGTCTTCTTGAGCAGGGCGTCGGAGATCATGCCGCCCAGGATGCCGCCGGCGAAACCGCACAGGGCGGGCAGGGCGGCGGTGAAGCCGGCCTGCAGGATCGACAGGCCGCGCTCCTTGACCAGGTAGATCGGGAACCAGGTGACGAAGAAATAGGTCAGCACATTGATGCAGTACTGGCCCAGATAGACGCCCAGCAGCATGCGGCTGGTCAGCACCTGCTTGACGTTGGCCCAGTTGAAGGCCGCGCCGTTGGCGGCGTTCTTCTCTTCCATGCGCACCAGCCCGCCGCCGGCTTCAATGTAGTCGAACTCGGCCTGGTTGATGCTCGGGCTATCCACAGGGCTGTGGATAAGTTTGACAAAGAAGAAGGCGGCCACGATGCCGACGCCGCCCATCACGAAGAACACCGAACGCCAGCCGAAGCTGTGGGCCAGCCAGCCCATCAGCGGCGCGAAGGCGACCAGCGAGAAATACTGGGCCGAGTTGAAGATCGCCGAGGCCGTGCCGCGCTCGGGTCCGGGGAACCAGGCGGCGACGATGCGGGCGTTCGCGGGGAAGGACGGCGACTCGGCCAGACCCACCATGAAGCGCATGACGAACAGGGCGACGGCGGCGGCCAGGCCGCTCCAGATGCCTGCAAAGCCCTGCAGCATGGTGAAGCCCGACCACAGGACGAGGGCGGCCGTGTAGATCTTCTTGGAGCCGAACCTGTCCAGCAGGGCGCCGCCGGGGATCTGGCCCAGCACATAGGCCCAGGCGAAGGCCGAGAGGATGTAGCCCATGGCCACCGGGTCCAGGCCCAGTTCCTTGGAGGCCGACTGGCCCGCGATCGAGAAGGTGGCCCGGTCGGCGTAGTTGATCGTGGTGATGACGAACAACACCGTGATGATCAGCCAGCGTACGCGTGTGCGTTTGGCCTTGTCCGCGTCCGTGCCGGTCATCGCGTTTCCATCCTCATCGCCTCCGCTCTCGGGAGGCTTGCAGCGCGGAAGCTAGAGGCGAGCGACGGTCAGGTCTAAGTCAAATCGCCTATGGACCGATCCACGCGGGACATGGATTGAGGTCAGATCGGCATGGATGGGCGGTCCCGCCATCCCTCGTCAGGCGCGGTTTCGTTGGGAAACGTCGGGATTTTGCCGTTGTCTGCGGGCCTCGCCGGCCAATCGGTGCAAATCACGCATAGGTCCATGCCCGATTAGGATTGGCCCTGGCCAGATCCTCGACCCTATCGTTTGGCTCGAACACAAGGGCCAGGACCTGTCGCCGCGACGCGGCGCGGAACCCGGCCCGGACAAGAACGTGACCCGCAAAGGCGGGCTTGGGAGGGAACCATGGCTTTCAACACCACAAATGGCCTGCGCGCATTGCTGACCGGCGGCGTCTCGATGATGGCGGTCACGCTGGCCGGCGTCGCCCATGCCCAGGACGCGGCCCCCGCGCCGGCGGCTGACGAGGTCGAGGCGGTGGTGGTCACCGGCTTCCGCGCCAGCCTGGCCAGCGCCATCAACCTCAAGCGCGCCGAAAGCGGCGTCGTCGACGCCATCAAGGCCGAGGACATCGCCCAGTTCCCCGACCTGAACCTGGCCGAATCCCTGCAGCGCATCCCCGGCGTCTCGATCTCGCGGATCAATGGCGAAGGCCGTCAGGTCACCGTGCGCGGTCTCGGCTCGGAATATACCCGCGTCCGCATCAACGGCATGGAGGCGATCTCCACCACCGGCGGCACGGCCAACAGCGGCGGCACCAACCGTGGTCGCGGCTTTGACTTCAACGTCTTCGCCTCCGACCTCTTCAACAGCCTGGCCGTCCGCAAGACCGCTTCGGCCGACGTGGAAGAAGGCTCGCTGGGCGCCACGGTCGACCTGATGACGGCTCGACCGTTCGACAATCCCAAGCCCCAGCTCGTGCTCTCGGCGACTGCCAGCTACAACGACCTGTCCGAGAAGACGACGCCGCGCCTGTCGGCCCTGGCCAGCCGCACCTGGTTTGACGGCAAGCTCGGCGCCCTGGTCTCGGTCGCCTACGAACAGCGCCACCTGAAGGAAGAAGGCGCCAACATCACGCGCTGGACCTATGGCGGCAGCAACGGCGGCTTCAACGCGGCCTCGACCGTGCCGGGCTACACGATCGCCCAGATCAACAACAACACGGCCGCCGGCGGCATCTTCGCCCCGCGCATCCCGTCCTATGTCAGCTACGACATCAATTCCAAGCGCCTGGGCGTCACCGGCTCGGTGCAGTTCCGGCCCGATGAAGACACCGTCCTGACCCTGGACGCGCTGTATTCCTATCTCGACGGCGCCCGCAAGGAAGCCCAGCTGCAGGCCATCGGCCTGTCGCGGTCCGGGGTCGGCAAGCCGCAGACGATCATCCGCGACGGCGTCGTGGAAGGGAACAACCTGGTCTATGCGCGCATGGACAATGTCGATCTGCGCACCCAGTCGGCCTATGACGAGCTGCACACCGAGTTCAAGCAGTTCACCTTCACCGGCACGCGCGACTTCGGCTCGAACATCCGCACGGGCATCATCGCCGGCTATGCGGACTCGACCTTCACCCAGCCGGTCTCGACCATCATCACCTTCGACCGGGCCAACACCCAGGGCTACAGCTACGACTTCCGCAATGGTCGTCTGCCCAAGATCGATCTGGGCTTTGACCCGACCAATCCGGCCAACTGGTCGGCGATCAATGGCACGTCGGAAGTGCGCATCCGTCCTCAGTTCGTCGAGAACCAGTTCTCGACCGCCAAGATCTACGGCGAGTGGGACGCCAATGAGAACCTGACGATCAAGGCCGGCGTCGACTGGCGCAAGTTCGAGTACGACAGCTACGGCGCCTATCGCACCAGCGAGACGGTCAGCCAGACCCTGACCGCCGCCGAACTGGCCTCGGTGTCCAAGGTGTTCAGCGGCTTTGGCCGCAACCTCGACCTGCCGGCCGGCAACGCCACGTCGTGGCTGGTTCCCGACATCGACGCCTATGCGGCCAAGTTCGGCATCTACAGCAACACCGGCATCTATGCCCTGACCGACACCAACAACAGCTCGGCGCGGGGTCAGTACGGCGCGGTGCAGGAGGCCAGCACGGGCGCCTATGTCCAGGCCGACTTCCGCTTCCTGGCCTTTGGTCTGCCGTTCCGCGGCGACGCCGGCCTGCGCCACGTCCAGACCAAGCAGGAGTCGGCCGGTTACGCCGCTGTCGGCGGCGTCATCCAGCGCGTTGACGCCCACCGCGACTACGACCTGACCCTGCCGGCCTTCAACCTGGCCGCCGATGTCACCGACACCGTGGTGGCCCGCATCAGCACGGCCCAGACCATCGCCCGCCCGGGCATCGGCTCGCTGTCCCCCGGCGGCGACGTCAACGTCCAGGGCGCCAACCGCAACTTCAGCTCGGGCAATCCGGACCTGGATCCCACCAAGTCGACCAACCTGGACCTGTCGCTGGAATGGTACCCGGCCAAGGGGACGATGCTGGCCGCCGGCGTCTTCTTCAAGCGGATCGACACCTTCGTGGCCACCCTGCGCCAGGAAGCCGTCTACAATACGCTTGGCCTGCCGGACTCGCTGCTGGCCGGCACCGGCGCCAATTCCAGCGAAGTGTTCCAGGTCACCCAGCCGGTCAATTCCAACGGCGGCGACCTGTCGGGCGTCGAGCTGAACTGGCAGCAGCCCCTGACCTTCCTGCCGGGCTTCTGGAGCAATTTCGGCTTCATCGCCAACTACACCTACGTCAACTCCGACATTGAGTACCTGACCTCGACCACGCCCGGCGCGCCGACGGTAAACGCCACCCTGGTGGGCCTGTCCAAGAACGCCGCCAACGCGACGATCTATTATGAGACCGACCGGTTCAGCGTGCGCGGCTCGGCCGCCTATCGCTCGGGCTACCTGACCCAGGTGCCGGGCAGCGACGGCAACGCCTATCACGGCACCAACGAGACGCTGAACTTCGACATGCAGGCCACCGTGGCCCTGCGCCCGAACCTGAAGCTGTCGTTCGAAGGCGTGAACCTGACCGACGAGTTCAACGACCAGTATGTCGGCGAGAGCAACCGTCTCAACGTCTACACCCACAGCGGCCGGCAGTTCTTCGTCGGGCTGCGATACAACTTCTAAGGCGTCCCCCCAACCTCCGCGCCTTGGATCAAGCGCCGGCCCTCCTTCCAGGGCCGGCGCTTTCTACGTTCTGGCGGCGCCGGCTGCCCGCTTGGGTGGCGCATTCCCCAAAAGCGACTTTCGTCCGTTGCCTTCCGTTGCGGATCAGGCTTCGTTGCGCGAGGGGGTGGCATGGACCAACACGACGAAGAACGGCGCGCCTGGTTTCGGCGAGAGATCCTGCCCCTCGAGGCGGACCTCCTGGCCTATGCGCGACGCTTCTGCCGGGACGGCGAGACCGATCCCGAGGATCTGGTCCACGACACCTTTGCCCGCGCCATCGCCTACAAGAGCTGGCGCGAGGTTCTCAATCCCGGCGCCTTCGCCTCGCGCATCCTGCGCAACACCGCCCTGGACGCCCTGCGCCGCCGCAAGGTTCTGACCATCACCGCGGTCGCCGATTTCGAGCGTCTGGCCCTGGCCGACGAGGCTCCGACCCAGGAGCAGACCATCGTCGACCGAGACGAACTGCGGCAACTGCGCGAGGCCATGGCGGAATTGCCCGACCAATGCCGGCGGGTCTTCACGCTGCGAAAGGTCTATGATCTTTCGCCAAGGGAGATAGCGGAAAGGCTGGGCCTGTCCGTCTCCACTGTAGAGAAGCACCTCGTGAAGGGGTTGCGGTACTGTTCGGATAAACTGGGCCGTGGAGACGGTCGGACAAGAAAGGTCGAGGAAGAGCGTTCATGGCGCGTGAAGCGGGATCTCAGCGGGAAGCCGTAAGGCAGGCCGCCGCCCAGTGGGTGGTCCGGCTGGACGACCCCGCCTGCGCCCCGTCTGATCGCCTCGCCTTCGAAGCCTGGCGCGGTCAGGGGCCGCAATACGAAGCCGCTTTCGAGCGCGAGGCCGTCGCCTGGGAGCGCCTGGAGCGGCTGCGCGCCATCGCGCCTGGGACGAGCGCCGCCAATGCCGACCTGCTGGCGCCGCCGAGGGAGCGTACGTCGATCTGGAGCCGTCCAACGGTCTGGGCCCGCGCCGCCGCCATCGTCGGCGCGATTGGCGTCACGGCCGCGGGCGTGATCTCGGCCACCGCCACGACCGCCTACGCGACGGCCATCGGCGAGCGGCGTGTGATCGTGCTCAGCGACGACAGCCGCATCGAGCTCAACACCAACAGCAAGGTCCTTGTGCGCTACCGCAACGGCGCGCGCGAGGTTCGGCTGGTCAAGGGCGAGGCCCTGTTTACGGCGGCGCGCGACCGCCGCCCCTTTATCGTACGCGCGGGCGACACGCGCCTGGAAGCTTCGGACGCCGTCCAGCTGGCCGTACGGGTCGGGGGGCGCGCCGCAGCTGTCACGGTCAAGAGCGGCTCGGTGTCCGTGGACCAGGAGGCGACCGAAGCGGACTCGCGTCAGTCGGCCGGTGTCGCGGCGGTGTATGGCCCGGTGGGCGGGCGCGTGCAGCGCGTTTCGACAGCCGAAATCGATCGCGCCCTGGCCTGGCGTCAAGGCGCCATCGCCCTGAACGGCCAGACGCTGGAACAGGCCGTCGCCGAGTTCAATCGCTATAATCGCCAGCGGATTTCGGTCGACGACCCCGCTGTCTCGGGGCTGAGACTGGCAGGATACTTCCAGAGCACAGAGCCCGGCAGCTTTGTCGCCGCGGTGACCAATACCTTCCCGGTGCGCGCGACCCGCGACGCCGAGGGCGTGATCCGCCTGACCGCCCGCGACTGAACTTCGCGCATCTGGCCGCCCCTGGGCGACGAGAAACAAAAATTTCAGTGGCGTATGGCGGATCGTTCGAGATCGCCCGTCGAGTAAGGCAAGAACGCCATGTCGAGGGGGCAGGGCGCGGCTAGGGGCAGGTCCAAACCATGCGCAATTCCAATCGTCTTCGGAGCATCCGGGGGCTTCTGCTCACGTCAGCGGCCGTCCTGGTTCTGGCCGGACCGGCCCTGGCGCAGGACGCCCGCCACCGCTTCGATATCCCGGCCCAGGACGCCGTCTCGGCGCTGCAGACCTTCGCCAAGCAGTCGGGCAAGCAGGTCCTGTTTCCGTTTGAAGCGGCTTCGGGGCGCAAGACCCCCGCCGTGGTCGGCGAGATCGCCGACAGCGAGGCCCTGGCCCGTCTGATCTCGGCCGCCGGCCTCGAGATCGCTTCGGACAACGGCCAGACCATCACCCTGCGTCCGGCGACCGCCGCCCGCCCCCAGCCCCAGGCCGCGTCGGGCGGCCAGGCTGACGAGGACGTCGCCGTCGTCGAGACCATCGTGGTCGTCGGCTCGCAGATCCAGGGCGCGCGCACCACGGACGCCCTGCCGGTGACGGTGGTCGGCGAGGCGGAAATCATCGCGACAGGCGCGGTGTCGGGCGACGAACTGTTCCGCTCCATCCCGCAGGCCGGCGACGTCCAGTTCCAGGAAGCCCGCACCACCGGCAACCTCAACGACGCGCGCGGCGACGTGGCCTCGCTGAACCTGCGTAATCTGGGCACCGGCAACACCCTGGCCCTGCTGAACGGCCGTCGCGCCGTGCTGGCGCCGGGCACCCAGACCGAGAACCTGGTCCCCGTGCAGACGGTCAACACCAACGCGTTCCCGGTCGCCGGCGTCAAGCGCATCGAAGTCCTGCGCGACGGCGCGGCCGCCATCTACGGCGCCGACGCGGTGGCCGGCGTGGTCAACACCGTGCTCGACACCAAGTTCCAGGGGCTGCGGCTCGAGGCGCAGTACGGCGGCTCGGAAGGCACCAGCTACACCGAGGGCTCGTTCAACGTTAAGGCCGGCACGCGGCTGGAGGATGGCACGCGCCTGACCTTCTTCGGCGGCTACACCGCTCGCAGCCGGCTGATGGCCTCCGAGCGCGACTACTCGGCCAGCGAAGATCACCGCGCCGCCATGGCCGGCACCGCCTGGGCCGCCGACACCGCATTCGACAACCGCTCGACCTCCAGCCCCTGGGGGGCGTTCACGCTGATCCCGTCCTCGACGGCGCCGCGTCAGAATGGCGTCGCGCTGACGACCACGGGCGTGTTCCACATCGAGCCGATCACCAACACCGCCGCCGGCTGCTCGTCGGCGACCCTCGCGGGCAACATCTGCCTCCGCGCGGGTGCGATCACGGGCGCCAATAGCCGCGTGCTGCGCTATGACGAGAACCAGCAGCGGTCGCTGAAGGGCGGCCTGGAGCGCACCAACCTCTTCTCGACCGTCGAGCACGACTTCGGCGACATCACCGCCTATGGCGAGCTCGGCTACTACCACGCCCTGTTCACCGGCAATCGCGAGCAGTCCGCGCCGCTCAGCACGGCGCCGATCAGCATCGCCGCCAACGCCTACTGGAACCCCTTCGGCGCCACGACCCTGGCGAGCGGCGCGGTCAACCCGAACCGCCTGTCGGGCCTGACCGGCGTGTCCAATTCCGGCGTGGCGATGACCATCGCCAACTACCGTCCGGTGGACGCCGGCGGCCGCACCTACACGGTGACGGACGACAGCTACCGCCTGCTGGGCGGCCTGAAGGGCGACTGGAACGGCTGGAAGTGGGACAGCGCGCTGCTGTACTCGGAAGCCCGCACCAAGGACATGACCCACAACGCGATCAGCAACACGCTCTTCCAGGCGGCGCTGAACCGCACGGATGCTTCGGCCTACAACCCGTTCAACGGCGGGTCGCTGACCGACTATTCGGGCGCCGACGCCACGCCCAACAGCCAGGACACGATCAACTCGTTCCTGATCAACGTCTATCGCCTCAGCAAGACCTCGCTGGCCATGGGCGACTTCAAGGTGTCCAAGAAGGACCTCTTCCAGCTGCCTGGCGGCGACGTCGGCTTCGCGGCCGGGGTCGAGCTGCGCCGCGAAACCTATGACGACAATCGCGATCGCCGCCTGGACGGCACGACCAAGTACACCAACACGGTCACCGGCGTGACCTATAGCACCGACGTGATGGGCGCTTCGGGCGCGCCGGACGTGTCGGCCGACCGCACGATCGCCTCGGCCTTCTTCGAGCTGGCCGTGCCGGTCATCTCGCCCGAGATGAACATCCCGTTCGTCGAGGAGATCAGCCTGCAGATCGCCGCCCGCGACGAGCACTATTCGGACTTCGGCAACGTGCTGAAGCCCAAGGGCGCGATCCTGTGGAAGGTCGGCCAGGGCCTGTCGCTGCGCGGCTCTGTCTCGCAAAGCTTCCGCGCGCCGAACCTGCCGCAGTTCTACAGCGAAGGCGCTTCGGTCTCGAACACCCGCACCGACTGGGCGGCGTGCCGGATCAACACGCCGACGGCGGCCACTTGCCCGACCGCCAGCACCATCGAGATTCGCAGCGGCAACGACAACCTGAAGCCGGAAGAGGCTGACAACGCCACGGTCGGTTTCGTCTATCAGCCGCGCTTCATCCCGGCCGAATACGGCAAGCTGACCTGGACCACCGACTTCTGGTCGATCCGCGAGAAGGGCGTGATCGGCATCCTGGGCGGCGCCAACCAGATCGCGCTGGACTGGCTGCTGCGCCAGCAGGGTTCGTCCAACCCGAACGTCGTGCGCGACGCGCCGGTCGGTGCGAACACGGTGGGGGCGATCGCCTCCGTCAACGACACCTACATGAACCTGCAGCCGCGCATGGTGCAGGGCGTCGACTTCTCGCTGGACTATGATCTGGACGACACCCCCTGGGGCGACTTCGGTCTGAACGTCAACGTCGCCAAGCTGCTGAAGTTCGACCAGTCGCCCAGCGCGACCGAGGCTCTGCTGCAGCAGGCCGTGGCCGCCGGCAAGCTGCCGGGCGTGACCATCACCACCGCCGGCAACCAGATCGGTCTGGGCGGCTCTCCGGAGTTCCGGGGCAGCGCCAACCTGACCTGGCGCAAGGACGGCTGGGGCGCCGGCGCCTTCGTCAACTACATCAGCGAGGTCTACGACACCGGTTCGACGCTGACGGGCGGCGAGTACTACCAGATGCCGGCCTGGACGACGGTCAGCCTGTACGGCCAGTACGCCTTCAAGGAAGGCCGCTTCGACGGCTCCACGATCCGCCTGGGCGTGCGCAACGTCGGCGACAAGGAGCCGCCCGTCTCGTCCAGCAACTTCGGCTACTACGGCTCGCTGTACAACGCGACAGGCCGCTACTGGTACCTGAACGCCAGCAAGCGCTTCTAGCCGACGCCTAGGAGTTCCGGCCCAATTCCGCATTCCCGGCCGGGACTCTAGCGGGACGACGACTCAGCCCCCCGTGCTCGTCGTCCCGCACCCCTTTTCCAACTCTCCTCGACGAGGCGCGCGTGAAACCCTTCCGACTTGTCGCCCTGGGTCTTTCGGCCCTCGCCCTTTCCACGGCTTCCCTGCTGCCGGCCTCGGGCTGGGCCCAGCGCAAGCAGCTGCTGGAATATCCCAGCATCCACCACCCGGTGGTGGGGCAAAGCGGCATGGTGGTCAGCCAGAACGCCATCGCGACCGAGGTCGGCGTCGGGATCCTGCGTCAGGGCGGCAACGCGGTGGACGCCGCCGTCGCCACAGCCTTCGCCCTGGCCGTGACCCTGCCGCGCGCCGGCAATATCGGCGGCGACGGCTTCATGCTGGTTCACATGGCGGGAACCGGAAAGACTGTCTTCATCGACTATCGCGGCATCGCGCCCAAGGCCGCGCGGCTCGAGACCTTCGTCGATGACAAGGGCAAGGAAAACAACGCCGTCGCCTCGATCGGCTACAAGGCGCCCAGCGTGCCCGGCACGGTCGCTGGCCTCTATCTGGCGCACAAGGCCTACGGCAAGCTGCCCTGGAAGGCCGTGGTCGAACCCGCCGTCCGTCTGGCCGCCGATGGCGTGGCCCTGACTCCCGACGAAGCCTTCGTGTTCAGCTGGGGGCAGGAGCGCCTGTCGACCAGCGCCGCCGGCAAGGCCGCCTTCTACAAGCCGGGCGGCGCGCTCTACGCCGCCGGGGAGACCCTGAAGCAGCCGGATCTGGCCTGGTCCCTGCGCCAGATCGCCGACCACGGGGCCGACGCGTTCTATCGCGGCGAGATCGCCAAGCGCTTCGCCGCCGACATGAAGGCCCACGGGGGCCTGATCACCCTGGAAGACCTTGCCGCCTACAAGCCGGTCGTGCGCGAGCCGCTGGAGGGGACCTATCGCGGCCTGACCGTGATGACCTCGCCGCCCGCCAGCGCCGGCGGCGCGACCCTGCTGGAGATGCTCAACATCCTTGAGCAGTTCGACCTGAAAGCCACGGGCGCCGGCTCGGCCCGGTCACTGCACCTGATGGCCGAGGCCATGAAGCTGGGCTATGCCGACCGCTACAAGTATCTGGGCGACACCGACTTCGACAAGGTGCCGCTGAAGGGCTTCACGTCAAAGGCCTACGGCATCGAGCGGGCCAAGCTGATCGATCCGGCCCGCGCCAAGCCGGCCAGGGAACTGGGCGCCGGCGATCCGTGGGCCTTCGAGAGTCCCAACACCACCCACTTCTCGGTCGCCGACGCCGAGGGCAATGCGGTCAGCAACACCTATACCCTGGGCGCCGATTTCGGCTCGGGCGTGATGGTGTCGGGCGCGGGCTTCGTGCTCAACAACCAGATGAACAACTACGCCCACGAAGCGGCGTGGAAGGCCCGGCAGACCGGCGCGCCCTTGCCGCCCAATGCGCTGGAGCCCGGCAAGCGGGTGCTGTCGACCATGATGCCGACCATGGTGTTCAAGGACGGCAAGCCCTGGCTGATCACCGGCACGCCGGGCGGCAGCACGATCATCGACACCGTGCTCCAGGTCATCGTCAACGTGGTGGACTTCGACCTCAACGTCGCCGAGGCCACTCACCAGCCGCGCATCTTCCAGAACGCCAGCGATCCGCTGGAGGTCGAGCCGAACTTCAACCCCGACACCGTCGCCCTGCTCAAGGCGATGGGCCATCCCATCAAGTCGGATGAGACCATGGGCAGCGCCCAGTCGATCATGATCGACAAGGGCCTGTTCCTGGGGGGCGCCGACCCCCGGCGTCCGGGCGCGGCGGCGGTGGCGCGCTAAGCCCTAGGGCTTGGGGACCACCCGCAGCAGCTTGCCGTCTTCCGCGTCGGTCAGCAGGTAGACCGCGCCGTCGGCACCGACGCGGACGTCGCGGATGCGCTGGCCGAGATCCTCGAACAGGCGCTCCTCGCCGACCACCCTGTCGCCCTTCAGCGTCAGGCGCGCGACATGCTGCCCGCGCAGCGCGCCGACCAGCAGGCTGCCCTTCCAGGCGGGGAACAGATCAGCTTGGTAGAAGGCCATGCCCGAAGGGGCGATGACCGGATCCCAGTAATAGACCGGCTGTTCCATGCCGGCCTTGGCGGTGATCCCGTCGCCGATCGGCTTGCCGGAATACTCCTCGCCATAGGTGGCGGTCGGCCAGCCATAGTCCTTGCCCGCCTGCGGTTGGTTCAGCTCGTCGCCACCTTTCGCGCCGTGCTCCACGGTCCACAGCCGACCCGAGGGATCCAGCGCCGCGGCCTGCAGATTGCGGTGGCCGGCGGACCAGATCTCCGGCTTCGCGCCGGCCTGGCCGACATGGGGATTGTCCGAGGGGATCGAGCCGTCAGCGTTGATGCGCACGACCTTGCCCAGGGTTCCGTCCAGACGCTGGGCCTGCATGCGGCCCTCCTGGATCGAGCGATCGCCGGTGGTGATGAACAGCGTGCCGTCCCTGGCGAAGACCAGGCGACCGCCGAAGTGCAGGCTGGAGTTCAGCTTGGGCGTCTGGCTCCAGATCACCTGCACGCCTTCGACGCGCGGGGAGGGGCCGCTGATCAGCTTGCCGCGCGCCGCCGCCGTGCCGTTGCCGCCGTCGCCGGCCTGGGCGTAGGTCCAGTAGATCAGGCCGTTACTGGCGAAGTTCGGATCGACCGCCACACCGAGCAGGCCGCCCTGGCCGTTCGCGTCGACCGCAGGCAGGCCGGCCACGGGTGTCGACAGCTGGCCATCGGCGCCCACCAGGCGCAGTCGTCCGGCGCGTTCGGTGACCAGCCTGGTCCCGTCCGGCAGGAAGGCCAGACCCCAGGGGTGATCCAGGCCGCCGACCACGGTCTCGACGCTGTAGGCCACGCCCAGCGCCTGGCCGGGCGCGCGGGTCTGGCCGGCGAAGGCGGGCTTCTGGTCCGGCGCATTGGCGGCCCGGGTCTCGACCGGCGGGCTCGAACCCTCCTGAGCGGCGGGGGCGTCGGGGGCGGGGCCGCAGGCGCACATGACCAGGGCGAGGAGGGGGAGAAGGCGCGTTTGCATGGGCCGAACCTTAGACGAGCTGTCGGGCTCGGCAATCTCATTCCTCGGCCGTCCGCAAGCTTGGCTGCGCAAGGTTTGTGCAGGGCGCGGGGTGACGCCCCGCATCGCTTCGGTCATCATCGACGCGATCGAGAGCCGGGACGTCGGAAAGCCAACATAGCCGCATGAACGACAGCGAACTAAGGCTGGAAATCGCCACCCGCGCCGCCGGCATCGGCATATGGGATTGGGATCTGCTGACCGATCAGATCGTCTATTCGCCCGCAGCGCGCGCCATCAGCGGATTCGATCCTCTCCAGGCGATCGGCATCGAAGATGTTCGGGCGCTCACCCATCACGAGGACCGCGCCCACTCCGCCGACATGACGGCCAGGGCTCTGGATCCGGCGCTCCGCGCGCGGGCGGTCTACGAGTTTCGCATCGTGAGGCCTGACGGCGCCGTGCGCGCGCTGGTGGCGCACGGCGAAGCGATCTTCGATCGGGTCGAGGGCGTCGAAAGGGCGGTGCGCTATATCGGCACCCTTGAGGACGTCACCGAGCGCAAGCGGCTGGAAGAGGCCGAGCGCCGGGCCAGCGATCGCCTGCGGCTGGCCCTGGGCGCCGGCCGCATGGCCGTCTGGGAATATGATGTCGCCACAGAGCGGGTGAGCGGCTCACCTGAGCTTTATCACCTGCTGGGCTTTCCCGAGGAAGCGCAACCCACCCTAGAGGCATTGCGCGGCGGGTTCGCGCCTGACGATGTGGCCTGCGTCGCGCGAGCGGCGCAGGCCGCCTGGAAACGCGGCGATCACTTCCTTGAGGTCGAGTTCCGCTACCGCCGACTGGATGGCGTCTGGCGCTGGTACCAGCTGCGCGCGGAGATCAAGCTGGGCTCCACGGGACGGCCCAGCACCCTGCTGGGCGTGCTGGTCGATGTCACCGAACACAAGTCCGCCGAGGATCGCCTGCGCGACAGCGAGGCGCGCTTTCGGGCCATGGCCGATTCCGCCCCCGCGCCGGTTTGGATCACGGGCGTCGAAGGCGGGATAGAGTTCGTCAACCAGGCCTTCGTCGAGATCACCGGTCTGGCGGCCGACAGCCTGCTGGGCGATGTCTGGATCCAGTTGATCCACGCCGATGATCTGGCTCACGTGGCCATGGCGCGCATCGCCGCCCGCACGACCCTGTCGGCCTATACCTTCGAGGCGCGGTTCAAGCGCGGGGACGGCGAGTATCGCTGGATGTTCGTCAGCGCCAAGCCACGCTTCGAGCCGTCGGGCGACTTCCTGGGCTATGTCGGCCTGGCCATCGACCTGACCGAGACGCGCCGCGCCCAGGACGCCCTGCGCGAAAGCGAGGCGCGCTTTCGACTGATCGCCGAAACGGCGCCGGTCATGCTGTGGATGAGCGACGATCGGGGCGCCTGGACCTATCTCAACCCCGCCCTGCGCGTGTTTCTGGGTACGGGTTCGGGGGCGGGTGACGATCCCTCCGATCTCGTCTGGAGCGACGCGGTGGTCGCCGAGGATCGCCCGGCCCTGTTCAACGCCCTGGACGCCAGCATGGCGCGCATGGAGCCTTTCGAGGGCGACGCCCGCTATTACCGCGCCGACGGCCAGATCCGGGACGTGCACACCGTGGCCCAGCCCCGGCTGGACGCTTCGGGCCGGTTCATCGGCATGATCGGCGTCAATATCGACCTGACCGATCTGCGCGCCGCCGAGACCCGTCAGCGTTTGCTGATCAATGAGCTCAATCATCGGGTCAAGAACACCCTGGCCTCGGTGCAGTCGATCGCCCGCCAGACCCTTCGCGAGGGCCAGACCGCCACCGCCGCGCGCGAACTGCTGCAGGACCGGATCATGGCGATGTCGGTGGCGCACGACATTCTCACCCGCGAAAGCTGGGAGGGGGCGTCCGTGCACGACATCGTCTTCGGCGCGATCCAGCCCTTCGTCGGCCCCGACGCTCCCCGGTTCCGCGTCAGCGGGCCCGCTGGCCGTCTGGGGCCGTCCGCCGCCCTGGCGCTGGCCCTGGCCCTGCACGAGCTGAGCACCAACGCGGTCAAGTACGGCGCGCTGTCGACCAGCGAGGGCCGCGTCGACATCGTCTGGGGACCCAGCGAGGACGGACGAAGCGTCAAGCTGCGCTGGAAAGAGCGCGGCGGTCCGCCGGTCACGCCGCCGACCCGCAAAGGCTTTGGCTCGCGCCTGCTGGACGGCGGCCTGGCGGCCGACCTGGGCGGCCGACCCACCCTGCTGTTCGCCCCGGACGGGGTCGAAGCCGTGGTGCCGATCGCGCTGAGCGATTGACGACGTCGCCGAGCGGCGTCGCGGGGCTAGCGCGACCGCTTTGGAGATAGAGGGATTTCGGGGGCGGTGGCGGTGAGAGAGGGATTCGAACCCTCGTTAGGCTTTCACCTAAACACGCTTTCCAAGCGTGCGCCATCAACCACTCGGCCACCTCACCATGCGCACGGAATCGGGAGCGGTTGAGGCCCCCCTTCGCAGGAAGGCGCGCAATATACTCATGGGGCTTTCCGGGGCAAGCGCTCATGAGGGATGAAATGTGTGGCGGGAGCACATATATCGGCTGAGACCCTTTCCCGCCGAGGCCCCGCCATGCTGTTCGCCAAGAAGTCCCTGGATCTGCCCACCGTCGACAGCGCCCTGCCGGGCCGCGAGGCGGCGATCCCGACCGCCGAGACCCACTTCATCAACGGCCATGCGCTGAAGGGCCCCTATCCCGACGGGATGGAGACGGCCGTGTTCGCCATGGGCTGTTTCTGGGGCGTCGAGCGGATCTTCTGGAAGGTTCCCGGCGTGTATGTGACCGCCGCCGGCTATGCGGCGGGCGTGACGCCCAACCCGACCTATCAGGAAGTGTGCAGCGGCGGCACCGGTCATACCGAGGTGGTGCTGGTGGTGTTTGATCCCAAGGCGGTCAGCTACGAGACCCTGCTCAAGATCTTCTGGGAGAACCATGATCCCACCCAGGGCATGCGCCAGGGCAACGACATCGGCACCCAGTATCGCTCGGGCGTCTATGTGACGACCGACGCCCAGGCCGCGGCGGCTGCCGGGTCGAAGGAAACCTATGGCCAGGCCCTGGCCGCCAAGGGCCTTGGGTCGATCACCACCGAGATCGCCGCCGCCGGCCCGTTCTATTTCGCCGAAGACTATCACCAGCAGTATCTGGCCAAGAACCCGGGCGGCTATTGCGGCATCGGTGGCACCGGCGTGACCTGCCCGATCGGCGTGGGCGTCGAGGCTTGAGTCCCGACGCCTTCGACGCCGCCTGCCGGGCCCTGCCGGGCGCGACGATGGATATCCAGTGGGGCGCCGATCAGGTCTACAAGGTCGGCGGCAAGATGTTCGCGGTGATGGGCGACGCGGTCGCGCAGGACGGCGTGTCGTTCAAGGTCTCGGACGTCGCCTTCGAGGTGCTGACCGAAACCGGCAGAGCGATCCCGGCCCCGTATCTGGCCCGCGCCAAATGGGTGAAGTTCGACGATCTGGCCGCGCTGGACGCCGCCGAGGTCGAGGACTGGCTGAAGACGGCCCACGGCCTGATCGCGGCCAAGCTTACGAAGAAGGTCCGCGCCGAGCTTGGCCTGGCCTAGATCGTATCGACCGGCGGTTCCTTCTCGGCGTGCCGCATGTGCGGGCCGTGGACGACGGGCTGGCGCTCGAGGATCTGGCGCACCTTGCGCACGGCCGATGAGGCGCGGCTGCGGCGCTGACGCCAGACCAGCAGCAGCAGGGCGCCCAGGGTCGCGGCGATGAAGGCGTAGGGCCCCAGAAGCCAGGCGGCGCCGGCCAGGGCGAAATAGTAGCCGCGCACCCCGGCGTTGAAGGCTGACAGGGCCGGGTTGAGGATGCCGCCCGTGGCCTCGGCATATTCCGCCAGGGTGGAGGGCGAGGCCCACATCGGCGTCGCGCCGATGGCGGCCAGGCAGTAGTTCATCTGGCGGATGGCCCAGATGAAGTCGAGCAGACCGCGCGCCAGGGCGATCAGCACCAGGCCCAGCTTCAGCTGGAAGAGTATTTGCGTGGCGGGGGCCAGCACGGCCAGGCCCTCGATGTTCTTGAGCGCGCCGTCGCCGCCGAACAGCACGCCGGCCGCCGCCGCGATCAGGATCAGGTTGGACGAGGCGAAGAACGACGCCGAGTTGATCGCGTGGCCCAGAAGCTGGCCATCCAGCAGGGCGATCTCGCGCACCGCCATCTCCTGCATCCAGCGGCGACGGATCACCGTCATGTCGGTGTTGATCAAGTTGCCGCTTTCGCCCAGGCGCTTGAGCAAGGGCTCATAGAACAGCCAGGCGAAGACGAAGAGGGCGAGGGCGACGATGTCGATGATCGGCATGGCTCAAGCTTACGGCTGGAACGGGATTCGGCGAAGCGTCTGGTTCAGTCTTCGAGGATGCGACTGTGCTGGCCGCTGTCACGCAGGGCGAAGGCGATCAGGGCCCCCATGGCCATCATGCCGGCCAGATAGATGTAGAAGCCGCTCTCCATGCCGATGCTCTTGAACCACAGGGCCACGAACTCGGCCGTGCCGCCGAATACCGCATTGCCGATGGCGTAGGGCAGGGCCACGCCCAGGGCGCGGACATGGGTGGGGAAGAGCTCGGCCTTCACCACGGCGCTGATCGAGGTGTAGGCCGACTGCACCACCAGCGCCGCGAAGATCAGCAGAAAGGCCACGGTCGGGTCGGTCGCCCGGGCCACCAGGGTGAAGATCGGCCAGGCCAGGATCGCGCCGCCGGCGAAGGCGAAGATCAGCATGCGTCGCCGGCCCCAGCGGTCCGACATCCAGCCAAACAGCGGCTGGATCAGCATGAAGCCAATCAGGGTGGCCAGGTTCACCGCCCCGGCCACCTCCTTGGTGAAGCCCGTCGTGTTGGTCAGGAACTTCAGCATGTAGGTGGTGTAGGCGTAGAAGGCGAGCGAGCCGGCGGCGGTCAGGCCGATGATCGCAAGGGCCTCGCGGGGGTGCTGGGTGAACATCGCCAGGGTGTTGGCCTTGGGCGCGCCCTGGGCCTTGGCGTTGGTGTAGGACTGCGATTCCTCCAGCCCGCTGCGGATCCAGAACACGATCACCGCCAGGGCCGCGCCGATGAAGAACGGGATGCGCCAGCCCCAGGCCGACAGCTGGGCGGGCTCGAGCACGTTCTGCAGGATCACCAGCACCAGGGCCGCGACCAGCTGGCCCATGATCAGGGTCACGTACTGGAAGCTGGACCAGAAACCGCGGCGCTTCTTGCCGGCCATTTCGCTCATATAGGTGGCGCTGGCCCCGTATTCGCCGCCGACCGACAGGCCCTGCAGCACGCGGGCGGCCAGCAGGATGGCGGGGGCGGCGGCGCCGATCTTGTCGAAGCCGGGGGTGATGGCGATGATCAGCGAGCCCAGGCTCATCAGGCCCACGGCCAGGGTCAGGGCGGCGCGGCGGCCGGCGCGGTCGGCATACAGGCCCATCAGCCAGGCCCCGACCGGACGGGCCAGAAAGCCCACGGCGAACACGGCGGCGGTCTTCATGAACTGGGCGGTCTGGTCGCCGGCCGGAAAGAAGACCTTGGCGAAATAGATCGAGAAGGCGGCGTAGGCGAACCAGTCGTACCATTCGACCAGGTTGCCGGCCGATCCGCCGAGGATGGCGCGAGCCCGCGTCATGGAGCTCATCGGTTTCGCCTCGGCGGCTTGCGTCGTCATGCCCAGATTCCCCCCAGCGTCGCGGGGACCTTAGGCGAAGGCAAAGCCGGACGCCAACCGCTGTTCGGCGGTGTCCGGCCAGAGCGCTAGAGTCGTCCCATCAGGACCAGGATGATCAGGATCACCAGGACCAGGCCCAAGCCGCCGCTGGGGAAATAGCCCCACGACTTGCTGTGACCCCAGGTCGGCAGGGCGCCGATCAGGGCCAGGATCAGGATGATGATGAGGATCGTGCCGAGCATGTCCGTTCTCCCGTTCGGCCGCGAGCGCCGGCTTCAGCGCCGGGTCGCGGTGTCGGGAGGGGGAATGTGCGGCGCCGCTTGTCGGTTCCGGTGAAGGTCGCGTTCAGTCGCCCGGCGTGTCCTGGGCCTTGCGCAGCTTGATGGCCCACAGCGCGCCGATCACCGCGCCCTTGACGCGCGGCAGCAGCACCAGGGTCAGGGCGGCCAGCGGCAGCACCGTCAGCGGCAGCACGATCCCCACCGGCGCCTTCCAGATGAACGGAAACAGCAGCAGCGGGGCCACGAACAGGTGGCCGATGATCAGGATGGTGAAATAGGCTGGACCGTCATCGGCGGGATATTCGGCCAGGTGGTGACCACAGACCTCGCACTCCGGATCGACCTTCAGATAGCGCATGTACAGACGCCCGTCGCCGCAGTTGGGGCAGCGGTGCATGAGGCCTCGCTTGAGGCCGGTCAGGAAGCTGGGTGCGGGAGTACTGGACATGTCCGCAATATGCGCCCCCTGCGCGCAGGTTTAAAGGTGACCTAGCGACGCATCGCTTAGTTAATTGGGGCTGAATATCAACATTATCAAGTATCGATATGGTCCAGTTCCTAACACGATCTGAACAAAATTGACGAGATCGCCATTTTTGACTGTCCAGACCAGTGTTCAGCGGTCAGGGGTTTGCGGACGCCCCGGCGCAACCTAAGCGACGGCCGCACGTTTCCACGCGGTGCCTGAAACGGAGCCCGACCGCCATGCCGGAAGATGTCCCTCCCACGACGCCGGAGAACGATCGCCCGCCGGCCGCCTCCCGCGCCGAGCAGGCGGCGCGCCGGGCGACAGATCAGGAGATCGCGCCGCACGAAAAGCAGGCCATCGCCATCGAGACGTCCCGCGAGGAAGACGCCTGACGCGGCTACTTCTTGACGTCCCGCGCCGTGTCGGTGACCGCGCGGCCGGCGGCCGAGACGTCCTTGCCCACGCCTTCGATGGTGTTGCAGGCCGAAACCAGCAGGGCGGCCGCCGCGGCGGCCAGGACGACGATCTTGCGCATGGTGAAGCTCCAGAAAATGGCGCGGGACCTTAGCCATGGCGCGCGCCGCCCATCAAGAGCGGCGCGGCCGACTGCGGGGCTTTAGCGCACCCGCCGGATCGAGCTGACGCGGTCGTTCATGTTGCGATCGAACAGGCCTTCATCGCGCGTCACGATCCAGCAGCGGCCCTGATAGTTGGTATGCTCGCAGAGCTCCCATTCGCCGCGCATCACCTTGATCGACGAGGCGACGTCGTTGAACTTGATGGCCGTCAGGTCGGGCATGTCGCCGCGCACCTCATAGGCGGCGCCCTCATAGCCGGCGTGCTCGAACAGCACCGCGTCGGCGCGATAGGGATTGCCGCCGCCGCCCGGGCGTCCGCCGCCGCCGCCACCACCGGGGAAGCCGCCGCCACCACCGCCGCCGCCCACCAGGCTCTGGCAGATCAGCCGGCCGTCGCCGGCATTGGCCAGGCCCTGGCTGTTGCAGTCGCGCAGATGGGCGCCGGTCCAGGTCCAGCGGCCGTCGCTGGTCTTGCAGCGCGCATAGACATCGCCATTGAAGGTCGTGATCTCGCGGCAGGTCTGCACATAGGAGCCGCGCGGCGGCTCCTGGTAGGGCCCGTTCCAGCTGGGCGCCTGGGCCTGGGCGGCCGCGCCGATGCAGGAGGCGACGCCGAAGGCGATCAGGCTGATGGTCTTGCGCATTGCGGATTCCCCACGCTTTGAACTCAATGACGCCAAGCTAGGCCGTGCGGCTGAACCGTAGCTGAACGCTCGCGGCGCGCCAGTGGCGGAAACGACCCGGCGCCCTCGCGCGGAAACCGCCCAGTGGATGGGAAGGGGCGGGGAGCGACGTGAAACGCACGGGCGCGCGGAGATCTGGCGTTTCGGCGGCCCGGGCTCGCAGGCTCTTAAAGGTACTTGAGCAGGCTGACCGACGAGAGCGAGCTGATGGTCGAATACAGCGCCTCCAGCTGGGTCTGATATTGCACCACCAGCACGGCGGCCTGTGTCAGGTCGGCGTCCTTCAACTCCGAGGCCAGGCTGTCGAGAGTGTCGATCTTGGTGGTGTTGCGCTCCACCAGACTGGCCAGTGACGCGGCCTGGACACCCAGGGTTTCCTGCGCCGCGCCCAGATCGGTGATCGCCTGGCCGACCAGATCGATGGCCGAGGCCAGGACTGTCTTATCCCCCGGATCGGCGATGATCGACGACAGCGCCCGGGCCAGCTCCTCGAAGGCGGCGTTGTCGGCCGAGACAGACAGGGCGGTCTTCGAGCCATCCGACGCCGTGAACACCCGCCCCGTCGTCGCGCCCTGATAGTAGCCGGTGTCACCGCTTGTGGTGGGATCGTAGGTCGCGGCGCTGAAATCGACCGGCGCCGTTTCAACCGCCTCGCCCGAGAACAGATACGCCCCGCCAAGATCGCCGTTCAGCTGGGTCTGAAGATCGTCCAGCCAACCCTGGGCATAGGTGGCCAGGGTGTCGGCGTTCAGGGTGCTGGCGCTGAGCAGCGAGGCCAGCTGGGACTTGATGCTGGTGGCCAGATCCGCGATCTCGCCCACAGCCGAATAGGCCGCCTGCACATAGCTGGACGCACTGGAGGCGGCGGTGTTGTCGGCTGTAAGGCGTGAGGACTGGCTGGCCAGCCGCAGCACCGAAGCGGCGTCTTTCGACAGGCCGCCATAGCTGGTCGATTTGAGGCCCGTGGCCTCCTTGGTCTGCTGGTCTGCGAACCTGGCCTGGGTGCGCAGGCTGGCCGTGATCATGGCGCTGGTGTGCGAGAAGGTGCCGATGCGGGTGATCATCTAGCTGACCATGCTGATCAGGGCGTCGAACAGGTCCTGGACCATCGACATCAGCTGGGCGTTGGCCTGATAGCCCTGCTCGTAGATCTCCAGCATGGCCAGTTCCTCGTCCAGATTGACGGCGATCAGGTTGGCCAGACGGGTCGCGGCGGCCTCGTGGGTGGCGGATGAGCTTTCGGCCTGTTCGGCGGCGTCGGCGATGGTCGTGGCGGCGGTCGAGACGAAGCTGGCGGCATAGTCCAGCAGGCTGGACTGACCGGCCGCCAGTTCACCCGCCGCGTTGAACGACACCGGGCTGGTCAGCACGCTGATCAGGGCGGTCGCCAGGGTCTGGTCAGAGGTCAGGCTCGAAGGGTCGGCCAGCAGACTGGCGGACACCGCGATGTCGCCGGCGTCCGAGCCCGAGAACAGGCCCGCGCTGACGGCGTTGACCTGGCTGATCAGGCCGGCGGCCAGACTGTCCAGCGCGTCCTGCTCGCCTGTCAGGGTTTGGTCGCGCAGGGTGACCAGCGCGCCCAGTGCCCCGCCGGTGACGCGGGTGGTGACATCCTTGCCGTTCAGGGTGATCCCCGAGATCGACCCCGGATACAGGGTATCGGCGCTGAGGCTGCTGGACGCCGTGTAGGAGAGCTTGGCGGCGCTGGCCCCCAGCAGCTGGTCGCCGCTGCTGGTGTAGATCGCCACCCTGTTGTCCGAGGTCGTGTAGTTGGTGATCCCGATCATCGACGAGAGGGTCGAAAGCTCGGCCGCGCGCTGGTCCTCAAGCGTGGTGACATCACCGCCCTGGGCGCTGGTGGTGACGATCTGGTCGTTCAGGGATTTCAGGGTCGAGAGGCTGGTATTGATCGCCTCCACCGTGCTGGCGATCTCGGTATTGGCCTGGGTTCGCAGGGCCTGGAGGTCGCCCGACAGGCTGTTCAGGGTCTCGGCCACCTGCGAGGCGGCGCTGACCACCTGGGCCTTGGCCGAGGTGCTTGACGGCTCCGAGGCCAGGCCGCTGATCGCGCTCTGGAAGGCGTCCAGCAGGCTGGCGATGTCGTCGCCGCCATCCACCGAGCCCAGGCTGGCGTCGTAGGCCTGCATATAGGTGTCGGTGACGCTGTCGCGCGACGCCGCCGAGGCGCTGGCGACCACCGCCTGCGACAGATAGCGATCCGCCGCCCGGGTGACGGCGCCGTTTGAGACCGCCGAGGTGATGCTGGTCGCCGTCGTGGTGACGGTCTTGCGGCTGTAGGTCTCGTCATCGACATTGGCGACATTGGTCTGGGCGACCGACATCCTGTACTGCGCGGTTGTCAGGGCCGCGCCCGCCGAGGTCAGGATCGAGGTCAGCGACATGGCCGCTACCGCCGCCGCGCGGGGGCGTAACCGTCCACCGCCCGCAGACCGTGATTGACCGAGCGCAGGCGCTGGCGCTCCTCGGCCATGTCGCGCTCCAGCTGTTGCATGCGGCCATCCAGCGCCTGTCGCACATCGTCCAGATTGGACAGCATCAGCAGCCGCGCATCGCCATGCAGGCCGTCCAGCCCGCGCGCCACCGCCTGGGCCAGGGCGATGGCCTGCTCCACGGTTTCGACCACCGGCTGGGCGGCCTGGGCGCGACGGGATCGCGCCGCCTGGGTCGTGAGTCTGGCGACCGTCTCCATGATCAGCGCACCGACTGCATCAGGGTGTCGAACATGTCGCTGGTGGCGCTGACCATCTGCGAGGCGGCCGAATAGGCCTGCTGGGCGATGATCATCTTGTTGAACTCGGTGGCGATGTCGGTGGTCGACCCCTCCAGGGCGCTGGCCGCCAGGGTCCCCGCGCCGCCCTCGCCCGGCAGGTTCAGGTGGACCTGACCGGCCTTGGTGTTCTCGTCATAGGTGGTGCCCGACACCAGGGTCAGGCCATTGGGATTGCTGAAGGTGGCGATCGGCACCTGATAGATGGCCAGCGAGATGCCGTTGTCGAAATTGGCGGTGACCAGACCGTCGGCGTCGATCGCGATGCCCGACAGCTCGCCATACAGCGCGCCGTCCTGCTCGGTGGTGACGTCGCTGATGCCCAGCGTCGATGAGGTCGAGGCGTATTGCGTCACCCCGTCAGCGCCGCCGACCGTGCCGATATCCAGCGTGATGTCGCTGTCGGCCGCGCCGCTGCTGAAGTCGGAGATGGTGAAGTCGATGGCCGGGGTGACCGAGGCCAGGGCCCCGTCGGTCGACGCAAACGTCACCGTATAGGGGCCGCCGCTGATATCGCCGGAATCCGTCACGCCGTCCGAGGTCAGCACGGGATCCGACAGGGTCAGTTCCCAGGTGTTCTCACCGGTCTTCGACCAGCTCTGACCGACCGTATGGCTGACGCCCAGGCTGTCGATCACCTGCATGCTGGTGGTGAAGGTGTCGCCGACCGCCGCGTCGGCCGGCAGGTTGCCGGTCATGGTGACCGTGCCGGTCGCCTTGGCCGTGCCGCCGATGGACGACAGGTTGATCGCTTCAAGGCCCGTCAGGTCGTTGGTGTTGGAGGCCAGGATGGCGCCGTCCGCGTCGGTGGCGAATCCCATCAGGTACTTGCCTTCGGTATTGACCAGGTAGCCCGCGGCATTGGTCTCGAAGCTGCCGTTGCGGGTGTACATGTCCTCCGAAGCGGCCGCGCCGGGATTGCTGGTGACGACGAAATAGCCGCTGTCCTGGATGGCGATATTGGTCGCCACGGCGGTGGAGGCGATCACCCCCTGCGCCGTCATGGCCTGGCTCGACTTGGCGGTGACCGCGCTGGTCGAGGTGGCCGATCCCATGCTGCCGCTGACCAGCGCCTGGAAATAGACGTCTTTGGTCTTGTAGGCCGTGGTCGAGGAATTGGCGATATTCTCGGAAATCGCCGAGAGGGCCCGGCTCTGGGCGGTCAGGCCCGAGACGGCGGTGGAGAGCGCTGCGGACAGGGACATCGATCAGCTCCCCGAGGCCAGAAGCGAAACCTGGGTCAGCACGTCGGCCATCGTGTCCGACATCTTCGTCAGCGTGTCGTTCATGCTGATCTGCTGCTCGAGGCCCGAATAGGTCGCCAGCTGGTTGGTGAATTCGGTGGTGTCGGTCGGATCCAGCGGGTTCTGATTGTTCAGCTGGGTCATCAGCAGCTGCAGAAAGTCGGTGGTGCCCAGCTGCAGGCTGGACGACGAGGAAGACGTCGTCGTCGTGGCGCTGGTGGCGGATGTGACGGTGGTCATCGAAACCCTCGCGGTCGAAGTGTCGCGACGCCCAGCGGCGCCGATCACAGTCTTCAACGGAGGGTCCGGGGCGGATGGGGCGCGGAAAATCGCCCGCGCCCGCCGGAAAATTTCAGCGTGAAAAACACCGCCCCATCGGCCGCGCTCGTCCCGTTGAAGCTGTGAAGCGCGACCGCCAAGAACCGGCGATCGGCTTTCCGCTCGGGGCTTTTCCCGGCGGTCGCCTGAAGAGAAGCGGATTAGAAAATGCCTGTTATCTCGACCAACACAGCGGCCAACACCGCCCTGCGCTATCTGAACACCAACTCAGCCGCGCAGAGTGAATCCCTGGCCAAGCTGTCGAGCGGCTCGCGGATCGTGAGCGCCAAGGACGATGCGTCGGGTCTCGCCATCGCCACGTCCATGAACGCTGACATCACCGTGCTCAACCAAGCCGCCACCAACGTGACCAGCGGGACTTCCGTGCTCAACACGGC
>Ga0209023_10001506_pt1 | contig 31101 bp, 34 predicted proteins | sample LakOneMetagenome_FD_187468 | JGI IMG/M metagenome (GOLD analysis project Ga0209023, IMG submission 187468) | Freshwater and sediment microbial communities from Lake Erie, Canada (SPAdes) (version 2) | ecosystem: Environmental > Aquatic > Freshwater > Lentic | place: Lake Erie, Canada...
CGCCACGCGATCGAAAAGCGTGGCGCCGAGATACTCCTCGACCGTCTTGACATGGGCCGCGACGGCGCCGGGTGTCACCCCAAGCTCTGCGGCGGCGGCGGAAAATCCGCCAAGCCTGGCGGCGGCCTCTACCGCGCGCAGGGCATTCAGGGCGGGGCCTTTCGGGCGGGGTGGGGCGACGGGCATGACAAGCCTATATTTTCTAGCCCTACATTTTCGCAAAACTGATTTGTCTTGTCGAGAGCCCCCCGCCAGGATCGCAGCAACGTCAGGAGGTTTCACCATGCCCAATCTTTCGCCCCGTCCCTGGGTGCCCGCGGTCTGCGAGGCCCTGATCCAGCGCTATGCGGCGGAAACGGCTGCGGTCGACAGCGGCCGGATCGGGGCGCGGATCGAGACGCTGATCGCCCGGAACGACGAGATTCACAGACTCAACTGTTTCAACCTGAATCCCGCGACCAATGTGATGAACCCGGTCGCCGAGGCAGCGATGGCGCGCGGACTCGGGTCGCGCCCGTCGCTGGGCTATCCGGGCGACAAATACGAAATGGGGCTCGAGGCGATCGAGGAGATCGAAGTGATCGCCGCAGAACTGGCTGCCGAGATTTTCCGGGCGAACCATGCTGAAGTGCGGGTTTTCTCGGGCGCGATGGCCAATCTCTACGGCTTCATGGCGCTGACACGGCCAGGCGATGCGGTCATCGCCCCGCCGGCCAGCATCGGCGGCCATGTCACCCATCATGCCGACGGCTGCGCCGGCCTTTACGGGCTGAAGACCCATGCCGCCCCTGTCGATGCCGATGGCTATACGGTCGATCTGGACGGCCTGCGCGATCTGGCGCGGCAGGTGCGGCCGAAACTCATCACCCTCGGGGCCAGCCTGAACCTCTTTCCTCATCCTGTGCGCGAGGTCCGCGCCATCGCCGACGAGGTCGGCGCAAAACTGATGTTCGACGCGGCCCATCAGTGCGGGATCATCGCCGGTGGCCAGTGGGCCAACCCCCTGGCCGAGGGCGCCCATCTGATGACCATGTCGACCTACAAGAGCCTTGGCGGACCGGCCGGTGGGCTGATCGTGACCAACGACGCCGACATAGCCCGCGATCTGGACCGGATCGCCTATCCGGGGATGACGGCGAACTTCGATGCGGGTCGGGTGGCGGCGCTGGCGATCACGCTGCTGGACTGGCGCGACTACGGGGCCGCCTACGCGGCGCGGATGATCTCGGTCGCGCAGGCGTTGGCCGGGGCGCTGGCGGCCGAGGGGCTGGCGGTCTTTGCCGGCGACCGGGGGGCGACCCTGTCGCATCAGTTCGCGCTTGGGGCGGCGGCCTTCGGTGGCGGACAGGCGGCATCGAAGCGGTTGCGCGAGGCGGGGTTTCTGGCCTGCGGCATAGGGCTGCCCCTTACCGCGGTCCCGGGCGATCTGAACGGCCTGCGGTTCGGCACGCCCGAAATCGTGCGCTGGGGGGTGGGCGAAGACGATGCGCCGGACCTGGCGCGGTTGATCGCGGCGGCGTTGCGATCGAACGATCCGGGCGCGCTGGCGGAGGAAGTGGCGGCCTTTCGGCGGCGCTTCGACCGGCTGAACTACATGCGAGTCTAGGGACGGGGCCGAGCGCAGGGCCGAGCGCAGGGCCGAGCGCAGGGCCGAGCGCAGGGCCGAGCGCAGGCCGGGGGCTCTGCCCCCGGACCCCCGGGATATTTCCGAAAAGAATAAGACAGGCGCCCGCTCATGTGCCCTCCCAGGCGTCGGGGCGCAGGCAGTGGCGGGGCGTGCCGCTGGTCTCGGCGCCGCAGGCGGCGCAACGATACCGGTCGGGGCCAAGGCGGCGGTCGAGCCGCCAGCGGCAGGCACGGGTCAGCGTGCTGCCACGCCGGGCGAACCAGAGATAGCCGAAGACGCCGAGCGCGAGGATGACGAGAAGGATGGGCATGGGCGCGGTCTAGCATGGCGCCACCGGGCCTGAAAGCCGGGGAACGACCCGGTTGCGCCCCGGTCCGCCGCAGGGCCCCGTGTCACCAGCGGCTGTCGAGCGCCTCGACCGACAGGATCGTCGGCAGGTGCCGCGCCACTTCGGCCCAACTGTCGCCATCGTCAAGGCTGGCGAAGACCGACCCGCTGTTGGTGCCGAAATAGACGCCGGCGGGGTCACGCGCGTCGCCTGCCATCGCCTGTCGCAGGACGGTGAAATAGCAGCCGGTCTGCGGCAACCCGTCGCGCATCGCCTGCCAGCTCTTGCCCCTGTCGCGTGTACGCCAGACCGCGCAGGCGGCGCCGGGCGGAAAGCGGCCCGCCTGATCGCCGTTCAGCGGCAGGGTCCAGGCCGTATCAGGGTCGTGCGGGTGGACACGGATCGGAAAGCCGAAGGTCGACGGCAGGCCCGCCGTGATGTCGTCCCAACTGCGCCCGCCATCGGCGCTGCGCCAGACGCCGTGGTGGTTTTGCTGATAGATCACCTCGCCCGGCCCCGGTGCTCGCATCATGTTGTGCACGCAGTGGCCGACCTCGCCATCGCGGGGGGCCGCCGGGTGGTCGTGATGGCCGCAGTCGCCGGCGTTCGACAGCCGGTTGCGCCGATCCCATGTGGCGCCACCATCTTCTGTGGCAAAGACGCCGGCCGCCGAGATGCCGACCCAGAGCTTTCGCGCGTCGGCCGGATCGGACAGGATCGTATGCAGGACCAGACCCGCGGCACCCGGGTTCCAGCTTCCCGAGGACGGATGGTCGCTCAGCCCCTGCACACGTACAAAGCTTTGCCCGCCATCACGGCTGGCCAGAAGCTGCGCCGGCTTGGTTCCGGCGTAGAGCGTGCCATGGGCCAGACCCAGGGACCAGATCTGGGCGAAATCGGTGCCAAAGGGCGGGGCTTCGCCCGACCAGCCGATCATCCTGGCAAAATCGGGGTCGTTCGCCGCCCATTCGTCCATCTTGCCGCCGGTCAGCTTGGCAAGCGACCAGCTTGCCCCGCCATCGTCCGACCGCCAGACGCCCGCCCCATGCCAGTCGCCGCCGCCCCCGGCCCAGATCGTGCCGCTGACCGGATCGCCCACCGCATGATTGATCGGCCAGCCGCCGCAATGGGGCCCCGAAACGGTCCAGCCTGACCGGCCCGGCCCGCCTGCAACCAGAAACAGCCCCTTGGTCGTACCAATCAGAAGCGTCAGCATGCCGACCATGGCGCCCACCCCACAATGACCAAGATCGCGCAAAGACTACCACGGCGCGGTCCTGCAGCCTAGTCGCAGGTCACATCGTTCAAGACGGCGCGGGCCGGTCGCCCCGGCCCGCGTCATCCGGTCATTCGTCGTCGAGCGTCTTCAGGAAGGCGACGATCTGGCGTTCCTCGTCGGCGGTGAGCTTGAGGTTGCCCAGTTCGTCCTTGTTCATGGTCTTTTCAATTTCGGGCGCAGGCCAGCAGTTCTGTGCCAGGGCCTCGGCCTCGGTTGCCCAGTCGTCCTTGCAGCGCGGCAGCACGTCGCGGGTGTTGTAGAAATGCACGACCCCTTCCAGCGTCTTGAAATAACCGTTGTGCATATAGGCCTTTGGGGTTTCGGGGGTGACACCCTTGGTCAGGTTGCGCAATGTCGGCACCTGCTGGCGCCCAAGGTTTTGGTCGGCATACGAAGCGTAGACCGGATCGGTCGCAAGATAGCCGCCAAGACCCGGATCGACATAGGCCTTGCCCGCAGGGTTGGCGCCGGTTTCGGCATAGAACGGATTGCCGCGGTTTCTCGGCACCCCGAGATTGTCGAAGGTCCAGTCGGTGAACACCGCCGGTTCGCCGCGCGTGCTCGGGCTCAGCACATGGCAGGCGGCGCAATTGCCCTTCGCCTCGTCCTTGAACAGCGCAAGCCCGGCCAGCTCGTCCTTGGTCAGGTCGCCCTTGCCCGCGACCCAGCGGTCATAGCGCGATGAAAAGCGGTTGACCTCGGACGAATCCTCGTAGGCCGAAATCGCATAGGCGATCTTGCCGAACATGTCCTCGATCGCCGCTTCGTTCGGGCCTTCACCGAGTGCGGCCTCGATCGCCGCGCGCGCGTCCGGATCCTTGCATTTTTCCGAAAGATCCGCCGGAAAAACGACCTTGGGCAGATCGGCGCCCCAGATCGCCGTCAGCATTGCCGGGTAATCGGTCGTGCCGCCGGGGGCCATCACGCGCTGAACGACGCAGGCGGCATGGGGCAAGGCCATTTCCAGCCCGTTGAGAAACGGCCCCTGCGCCTGGTCGGCGGTCGGGTTTCCGAGCTTCGAGCCGGTAGCGCGGCCATCGAGGAAGGCGCCGCCGACAAGGGTCACATCGCCGTCGTCAAGAATGTGATGCAGCACCGGCGATTGCGAAGCATAGGCCGCCGACGGCGGCTTGCGGTTGCCGAACCGGCCCGGAACCGCTCCTTCGACAACCGCGCCGCTTGCGTTGGCCGGGCCATGCGGGCTGGAAAAGCCCATGCCGGGATCATGGCAGAACGAACAGGACTGAACGCCGTTCCCTGACAGGTTTCCGTCAAAAAACAGCGATTTCCCCAATGCCTGCAAGGGCGTCAGCCCCTCGGCGCCAACCGGGCCGCAGAGCAGACCGCTCAGCAAAACAAGACCAACCGTCGCTTTCATCAAAGGCTCCCCAAAAGATCGCGGGTCTTTGTAGCGAAAGTTTAGTGTTTTAATCAACAAAAAAGTCACGCAGTTGTGATGTCCGAAAAAGTATACCGGCCCTGCGGCTTTTGGCGCGCCGCCAGCGACAATGCGCGCCTTTCCGGGCAGGGCCAAAGGAAAAGGCCCGGTCACGACCGGGCCCTTGCGACGGGCAATGGGTCGGGGGTCACACCACCCGTTCGACCATCATCTTCTTGATCTCGGCAATCGCCTTGGCTGGGTTCAACCCCTTGGGGCAGGTCTTGGCGCAGTTCATGATCGTGTGGCAGCGGTAAAGCTTGAACGGATCTTCCAGATCATCCAGCCGTTCGGGCGTTGCCTCATCGCGGCTGTCGATGATCCAGCGGTAGGCGTGCAACAGCGCGGCCGGGCCAAGATAGCGGTCGGAATTCCACCAGTAGCTTGGGCAGGCCGTGCTGCACGATGCGCACATGACGCATTCGTAAAGTCCGTCCAGCTTCTTGCGGTCGCTGATCGACTGGCGCCACTCCTTGGCCGGCCGGTTGGTCTTGGTCTCGAGCCAGGGCATGATCGACGCATGCTGCGCATAAAAATGGGTCAGGTCGGGGATCAGATCCTTGACCACCGGCATGTGCGGCAGGGGATAGATGGCGACATCGCCCTTGACCTCGTCCAGACCGTAGATGCAGGCGAGCGTATTGATCCCGCCGATGTTCATCGCGCACGACCCGCAGATGCCCTCGCGACACGACCGTCGGAAGGTCAGCGTCGGGTCAACCTCGTTCTTGATCTTGATCAGCGCGTCCAGAACCATCGGCCCGCACTTGTCCATATCAAGGAAATAGGTGTCGACCCGCGGGTTTTCGCCCAAATCGGGGTCCCAGCGATAGATGCGGAACTTGCGGATATTCCCACCCTCGGGGCGCGGCCAGGTCTTGCCGACGCGGACCTTGGAGTTCTTGGGAAGCGTGAACTGGACCATTTTTATCCCTTCCAATCGGGGCGGGTATAGAGCGGCTGGCTGGGCAGCTGGCCGGATCTTTGCTGAACGCAGGCGTCATAGAGGGCCGAAGGGTCGCGGCCCATCAGGTAGTCGGACGAGACCGTCAGATCGAGCGACGCGGCCGAATGCCGGCCCCGCGCCGGACGGTCGACGCCGGTTCCGGCGCCAAAGGTCACCGATCCGCGCGGGTGGGCGGCAAGACGGGCGCGTTCGAAACACTCGCGCTCGGCCTGTTCCAGACTGACCGGACCGCAGGCGGCCAGAAAGACGGGCAGGGCAAGAACGGCGGCCGCGCGCTGCATCAATAGACCCGCGCTTTCGGCGCGATCTTCTTCAGGCTGATACCGCCGTCAGCCTCGGTCGTCAGCGGATCGCGATGCACGGGCCGCGTTGACAGCGTGACCCGGGGGCCGTCGACATGCGCGAGGCTGTGGACGCGCCAGTTCACATCGTCGCGGTTCGGATAATCCTCGTGCGCGTGGGCACCGCGGCTTTCCTTCCTGGCCTCGGCGGCGACGATGGTGGCCAGCGCATTTGGCATCAGGTTGGTCAGTTCCAACGTCTCCATCAGGTCGCTGTTCCAGGTCATCGATCGGTCGGTGACCTTCAGGTCGGCCATCTTGGCGGCGATCTTCTCCATCTTTTCCACGCCCTCGGCCAGCGTCTTGTCGGTGCGGAAGACCGCGGCATCGGCCTGCATGGCCTTCTGCATCTCGAGCCGCAGATCGGCCGTCGGCACCGCGCCGTTCGCATGGCGCAGCCCGTCGAAGCGGGCAAGCGCACTGTCGACACTGGCGGTATCGACCGGGGCGGCGCGATCCTTGGGGTTCACGATCGCGCCCGCGCGGATCGCGGCGGCGCGCCCGAAGACCACAAGGTCGATCAGGCTGTTCGAGCCAAGACGGTTGGCGCCATGGACCGACGCGCAGCCCGCTTCGCCCACCGCCATCAGGCCGGGGAAGACCGCGTCGGGCTCGGCCTTGGTCGGGTTCAGCACCTCGCCCCAATAGTTCGTCGGAATGCCGCCCATGTTGTAGTGCACCGTCGGCAGAACCGGAATCGGCTCCTTGGTCAGATCGACCCCGGCAAAGATGCGGGCCGATTCCGAAATGCCCGGCAGCCGCTCGTGCAGCGTTTCCGGCGGCAGGTGGTTGAGATGCAGGTGGATATGGTCCTTGTGCGCGCCCACCCCGCGGCCCTCGCGGATTTCGAGCGTCATGCAGCGGCTGACGACGTCACGGCTGGCCAGATCCTTGTAGGTGGGCGCATAGCGTTCCATGAACCGCTCGCCTTCCGAGTTGGTCAGATAGCCGCCCTCGCCGCGCGCACCCTCGGTGATCAGGCAACCCGAACCATAGATGCCGGTCGGGTGGAACTGGACGAACTCCATATCCTGCAAGGGCAGCCCGGCGCGCGCCACCATGCCGCCGCCGTCGCCGGTGCAGGTGTGCGCACTGGTCGCGCTGAAATAGGCGCGCCCGTAGCCGCCGGTCGCCAGAACCGTCATCTTGGCGTTGAAGACATGGATCGTGCCATCGTCCAGTTTCCAGGCGACAACCCCGGTGCAGCGGCCATCGGTGATGATCAGGTCGATGGCGAAATATTCGATGTAGAACTCGGCGTTGTGCTTCAGGCTCTGGCCGTAAAGCGTATGCAGGATGGCGTGCCCGGTCCGGTCGGCGGCGGCACAGGTGCGCTGCACCGGTGGACCCTCGCCGAACTCGGTCGTGTGGCCGCCGAAGGGGCGCTGATAGATCTTGCCCTCTTCGGTGCGGCTGAACGGCACCCCGTAATGTTCCAGTTCGTAGACCGCCTTCGGCGCTTCCCGCACCAGATATTCCATCGCGTCCATGTCGCCCAGCCAGTCCGACCCCTTCACGGTGTCGTACATGTGCCACTGCCAGTTGTCGGGGCCCATGTTGCCAAGAGAGGCCGCAATGCCGCCCTGGGCCGCTACCGTGTGCGACCGGGTCGGGAAAACCTTGGTCACGCAGGCGGTGCGCAGCCCCTGTTCGGCCATCCCGAGCGTGGCGCGCAGGCCGGCACCGCCTGCCCCCACCACCACCACGTCATATTCATGGGTTTCGTACGGATAAGCGGTCATGTTCAAGCCTTGAGCGAGATGAGGATCAGGGCGTAGAGCCCGATGGCCGTGATCACATAGGAAAGCGACAGCGCCGCGATGATCAGCGCCTTGCGCGCCGTGCCGCGGGCATAATCCTCGATCATCATCGTGGCGCCCTTGGCGAAGTGGCGCATGCCGACAAAGATCGTCAGCGCCATCGGAATGGCGACATAGGGACGCGATATGGTGACCCAGGCATCTTGATAGCTTTGCCGGAAGGCGTGGCCGACGAAGTAGACGAAGAACGGCACCAGAACCGCCAACCCCACGGCCGAGGCCTGCATGTACCAGTGATGTTCGGTCCCGGTATGGGCCGATCCCTTGCCCATCGCGCGTTTGCGGTCAGTCAGATAGCGCATAGGTGCCTCTCAGATGACATAGAGGGTCAGAACGGTCAGCAGGACCGAGCCGATGATGATGCCCCAGCCCAGCTTTTCGGCGGTTTCAACCTCGAGCCCGCGCCCGGCGTCGAACAGAAGATGCCGCAAGCCGGCCAGATAATGGTACCACAGCGCCCAGAGCGACAGGGTCAGAACCACGACACCCGGCCAGGAATGCAGCATCGCGGCGGTCATGTCGTAATAGGCGCCGCCGCGGGTCATCGCATACAGCCACCAGACCAGCAGCAGCGCCCCCACGGCAAGGCCGTTGCCGGTGATCCGCGTCAGGATCGAGGTGATCGAGGTCAGTTGCGGGCGGTAGATCTGCAAATGGGGCGACAGGGGGCGAACCACCCGTTTCGTCTCGGCCATCGTCATTTCCTTTCCCTGGCGGGCCGGCCCGGCGCAAGGGCCGGCGCCACGGCCACGAACCTGTGCGCCCTGAATACCCGATTCCCGTGGCATGTCACGCTGCGATTGCAGAAAAACCGGCGCGCGGCGCGCATGTTAGGGCTAAACTTGGATTTGCGATCACAAAGATTTTTTTTGTGATCGCAAACCTGTCAGGCCGGCACAAGCACCCAATAGTCGAGGTCAAGCAGCACCTCGGGCGCGTATCTGCCGCCCTCGACCCGCAGCGCGAAAGGCGCCGCCCCATCCTTGACCGCCACCAGTCGCAGGCGCAGGGCCCCGACCCCGGGGGCGGCGGTTTCGGCCTTGGCCAGAACCTCAGACCAGGCGCGCACAGTGTCGCCGGCGAAGCAGGGGTTGGCATGAGCGCCCCCGTTCAGCGCCACGATCATCTGAGCATTGGCAAGCCCGTTGAACGACAGCGCCCGCGCGACCGAGATCACATGGCCGCCATAGATCAGCCGCCGGCCATCCTCGCGCTGGGTCGCGTCGAAATGTACCTTGGCCGTGTTCTGCCACAGCCGGGTGGCCAGCATATGTTCGGCCTCTTCGACCGTCACCCCGTCGACATGGTCGATCTTCTCGCCCACACGATAGTCGCCCCAGCGGTGCGGCTCGCCCGCCAGCGCAAAGTCGTAGCGGCTGAAATCGAGCCCGGCCGGCACGAACAGCGAGCCCGGATCGACCACCGGCGCCAGGTCTGGCACATGGGGAAAGGGGGCCGGCGCGTCCCGGTCGCGCTTGCGCACCATGACCCAGCGCACATAATCCAGAACCGGCACGTCCCGCTGGTTCAACCCGCGGGTCCGCACCCAGACGACCCCCGACGCCCCGTTGGAATTTTCCTTGAGCCCGATCACCGTCGATTCGGACCTGAGCGTATCGCCCGGCCAGACCGGCGCCAGCCAGCGCCCCTCGGCATAGCCGAGATTGGCGATGGCATTCAGGCTGATGTCGGGCACCGTCTTGCCGAAGACTGTGTGAAAGGCGATCAGATCGTCGACCGGGGCCGCCGGCAAGCCGCAGGCCCGGGCGAATTCATCCGACGAGTAAAGCGCGCCCCGCGCCGGATACAGCGCATGGTACAGCGCCCGCTCGCCCCCCGAAACCGTGCGCGGCACCGCATGCACGATCACCTCGCCCAGGCGGTAATCCTCGAAAAAGCGGCCGGGATTTGTCTTCATCAATGCTCGCCCAGCTTCACGTCGGGGGAATAGGTGCCGGGCGCGTCCTTCACCACCGCCTGGCCGCAGCGCATGGTGCCCTTGGCCGCATCAAAGGCATAGGTCGGGCCGCCATGCAGCGCCCAGCCCTTGTTCAGCGCCGCCGTCACCTTGTGGCAAAAGGCCGATGTGTCGTCGTCCGACAGAAAACGATAGAGTTTCATCGCTTTATCCAAAGGGCCAGACGCCCAGACGGGCATGGATCGAGGTGATGACGGCGAAGACGCCAAGCGCGATGACCGCGTAGATCAGATCGTTGCGCAACGGGCCGGGGGCGGGCCGGTTCCAGCCCGGTTCCTGCCGGTTGATCAGGATGACCGACAGAACCGCCCAGACCAGAAGCCCGCCGAACAGCACCATCCCCGCCCGGTCTCCATTGACCAGAAGATGGGCCACGGCCCAGGTCTTGACCGCCAACAGCATCGGATGGCGCACCCTGGCGCGAAGCCGGCCGCGCGAATAACCGAGGTTCAGCAGAAAGACCGCGATCAGCATCAGCAGGTTGTTGACATGGGTCAGAAAGGCCGGGGGCGACCAGACCATAACCACCTCGGCGGCGCGAAACCCCCTGATCATCAGGGCGATGGCCACCAGCGACGCGACCGTGACCAGCAGCTTGGCCGGCAGGTCGCCCATGCCGGCCCGCAGGCCCGGCGCGATCCGCTTGAACAGATGCGACAGATACCAGAGTGCGAGGCCGAGGATCAAAAGTGTCATCGGGTCAACTCCTGAAACACGCGGCCGCCCCGCGCTAGCCGCCAGTATCGGCGATGGCCTCGGCGCGGGCAAGTATCCGTTCGGCGGCCACCACATGCAGCTTTTCGACGATCTTCCCGTCAACCACGGCCACCCCCTTGCCTGCCTCTTCTGCGGCGCGATAGGCGGCGATATGGCGGCGGGCCAGGTCGATCTCGGCCGCCCCCGGCGCGAAAACCTCGTTGGCGATCGCGATCTGCGCGGGGTGGATCAGCGTCTTGCCGTCAAAACCCATGTCGCGGCCCTGATCGCATTCGCGCCGCAACCCTTCATCATCCCTGTACGCATTGTAGACCCCGTCGATGACGATGCGCCCATGGGCCTTGCCGCCCAGAAGGCACATGGAAATCGCCGTCAGCAGGGGCTCGCGGTCAGGCCGGAACCGGGCGCCGATGTCCTTGGCCAGATCGTTGGTGCCGACGACAAATCCCTGAATGCGCGGGTGGGCCGCGATGTCGGCCGCGTGCCAGGCGACGATGGCGGTTTCCATCATCGCCCACAGCGGCACGTTCGGCACCAGCCGCGCCACCGCCTCGACATGCGCGGGGCGCGACACCTTGGGGATCAGGATGGCGTCAAGTGGCACCCCGGCAAAGGCCGCGCAATCGGCCCTGCCCCATTCGGTATCGAGCGCGTTGATCCGCACGATGCGCGCCCGCCGGCCATAGTCGGTCGCGCGAAGCGTTTCGGCGACCAGTGCCCTTGCCTTGGCCTTTTCCTCGGGGGCGACCGCATCTTCCAGATCGAAAATGATCGCATCGACCGGCAGATCGCGCGCCTTTTCCAGCGCTCGGGCATTGGCGCCGGGAATATAAAGAACCGACCGATAGGGCCGGTACTGCTGCGACTTGGCGGGAATCATCGGGGGCCTCGCAATTTTATTGCGTCAGGGATCACGAATTTGGCGCTTTCGGCAAGGCAAAAATGCCGCAATGCAGAATAGCGCGCCCCGGGTCCACTGTTTGCGAACCCCCCGTTAACCTTTTTTTCCGTTCCCTCGCGCCAGGATCGCGCCGGATGAGATGCTAGGGGCACAGGGTTCAAAGGGGATCGGTCCATGATGCAAAAGCTTTTCGCGCTGTCGCTCGGGTTTGGTGGCTGGGTTCTGGCCACCCACCATGCGTTCGGCCAGCAACCGCCGCAGCAACCTCCCCTTCGTGGCCAGCCCCAGACCGTGGTGGAAGCGCTGGCGCAGGTCTGCGGCGAAAGCCGCCGCGCCATCGGGCTGGCATCGGGCAGCAGGGCCGGGGGCGAGTCTTGCGAGGCGCTGAACGGTCCGGCGCCCGCCCCCGGTACGCGCGCCTGACCGATCAGACGAACGCGTCCCACACGAGCTTGGCCGAGACCAGCGCCAGCGCCCAGGTCACCAGCTGGTAGAAAAGCTTCTGCGGCATGACCCGCACCAGCCATACCCCGGCCCAGACGGCCAGCCAGGCGGGCAATACCAGCCAAGCGGCGGTGCGCAGATTGTCAGCGCTGAACTGACCCAGCGCCCAGTAAGGCACCAGCTTGATCGCGTTTATCATGGCAAAGGCAATGGTGGTGGTGCCCGCATAGACGGTTTTCGACAGGCGCTGCGGCAGCACGTAGATCTGATAGGGTGCCGCGCCCGAATGGCTGACAAAACTGGTGAAGCCGGTAAGAATGCCCCAAAACGCGCCGGGCCCCAGATTGGCCGGCCGGGCCTGCACGTCGCCCTGGCGCGACATCAACAAGCGGACCGCGTAAACCAGCCCGATCAGCCCGACCAGCCCCGCCACCAGGCTTTCCGGCACCATCCGTGCTGTCGCCCAGCCAAGCCCCACCCCCACCGTTGCCGCCGGCACGATGATCGCCAGCACCCGCCGGTCGTAGTCGCGGCGATAGGCGATCAACCCCAAAATGTCAGACGCGACGAAGATTGGCAGCAACAGCCCCGCCGCCGTCACCGGCGGAATGACCAGCGCGAGCAGGGGCACGGCCAATGTGCTGACCGCCGGAAACCCCCCCTTGGACAGACCGACCGACATCGACGCTACCACCGCAGCGATCCAGAACCATGTGCCGTGCATCGCGCAATCACACTTTCACCCGTTGGCAATCCCGCCGGCTTATCCCAGGCGGCACCCGCTGGAAAGTGGTGCGAAGGGCCTTTGCCGCGACGCAGCGGGCTTGCACCCCGACCGTTTGGGTATTACCCATTCGCGCAACATTTAAACCTGACCGGAGGATATGATGGCCAGACCCAAGATCGCGCTGATCGGCGCAGGGCAGATTGGCGGAACGCTCGCGCATCTTGCCGCGATCAAGGAACTGGGCGACGTGGTCCTTTTCGACATCGCCGAAGGAACGCCGCAGGGCAAGGCGCTCGACATTGCCCAGTCCGGCCCGGCCGAAGGGTTCGACGGCAGCTTCAGGGGCGCCAACTCCTACGCCGATATCGCCGGCGCAGACGTCTGCATCGTCACCGCCGGTGTGCCGCGCAAACCGGGGATGAGCCGCGACGATCTTCTCGGCATCAACCTCAAGGTGATGAAATCGGTCGGCGAAGGGATCAGGGCCCACGCGCCGGACGCCTTCGTCATCTGCATCACCAACCCCCTGGATGCGATGGTCTGGGCCTTGCGCGAATTTTCCGGACTGCCGCACAACAAGGTCGTCGGCATGGCCGGCGTTCTCGACAGCGCCCGGTTCCGTCACTTCCTTTCGCTCGAATTCAACGTCTCGATGCGCGACGTCACCGCCTTTGTCCTCGGCGGCCATGGCGACACGATGGTGCCCTTGGCGCGTTACTCCACGGTCGGCGGCATTCCCCTGCCTGATCTGGTGGCGATGGGCTGGACCACGCAGGCGAAACTTGACGCCATCGTCCAGCGCACCCGTGACGGAGGCGCCGAAATTGTCGGCCTTCTCAAGACCGGCTCGGCCTTCTATGCCCCCGCGACCAGCGCCATCGAGATGGCAGAAGCCTATCTCAAGGATCAAAAGCGCCTTCTGCCCTGCGCGGCCTATGTCAAGGGCGCGCTTGGGCTTGACGGGATGTATGTCGGCGTCCCGACCATCCTCGGCGCAGGGGGCGTGGAACGTGTCGTCGACATCAAGATGAACGCCGACGAAATGGCGATGTTCCAAAAGTCGGTCGATGCGGTCAAAGGCCTCGTCGCCGCCTGCAAGGCCATCGACCCGTCGCTGGCCTAGGCTCGGCGGAACCGTTCGGCAAAAGGCGTGTCGCATCCGCGTATCGGGAGATCATCCTTTGGCAAGATCGACACTGCCGACGATTTCCTCGCTTTGGATCGGGCCGAGGTTGTCGTTTCTCGAGCAGCTTTGCCTCAAATCCTTCGCCGACGCCGGGCATGAGACAAAGCTCTATGCCTACGGCAAGGTCGACGGGGTTCCTGATGGCGTGACGGTCGCTGACGCCGGTGAAATAATGCCGGCATCGCAGTTCATCGTGAACACCGCAACAGGGTCACCTGGCCCCCATTCCGATCGCTTTCGCTATCTGCTGCTGGATCGGACAGACGAGATTTGGGCCGACACCGATGCCTATTGCGTAAAGCCGTTTCCGGCGTCGGACTATTTCTTTGCCAGCCATTTTCGTGATCTGGTCAACAATGGCGTTCTGCGCTTGCCGAGAACATCCAGGACCTTGCGCGATCTGCTGGATTTCACCGCCACCGAATATCCCGAGCTGCCCGCCGATTTCACCTTCCTGACGCGATCCGAGCGCGCCGATTACGACAAGCGGCGCGCAACCCCGCCGGGAATGCATGTGAGCGAGCTTCCCTGGGAAATCTGGGGGCCGTTCGCGCTCACGTATTTCCTTCAAAAGAACGGGGAAAGTGAAAAGCGCGTGCCTTCGCACGTCCTCTATCCGCTCATTGGCGGCGATATTCGCCGCGCCCTTCAGATGCCACGCAATGCAAAGATAAGGCTTCCGGAAGACTGCCTGTCGATCCATTTTTACGGCAGCCGGATACGCGGGCTGTTGAAACGGCGCAACGGGGTTCCCGAGCCGAAGTCCCTGCTTGGATCGCTTTGTGCGAAGCATGGGATCAACGCCGCCGACGCGCCCATCCTTGATTGAGCAGGGTCAGCCTTGATTGACCAGGGCCGGGACGGATTTTCGCGCCAGCCGGCATCGGCCTTCGGCGCCGAGCGTGGCCCGTTGCACCGGCGCCCCGCGGTTTTCGGTGCGACCGCTGCCAAACCGTCCGCATCCGCGGGGGTAACATGACCCGCCCGATCTCGCCCTATCATGCGCCTGGCTTTTACGAAGCCGAACTCGCCCACGGCCGGCACCGCGATATCGTCGGCGGGCGATGGGACGAAACCGCACGCATTCAGATGCAGCTTCTGCGCGATGCCGGTCTCGGGCCCCATCACCGGCTTCTCGACATCGGGTGTGGCAGCCTGCGCCTCGGGCACCGGGCCGTGCCCTACCTCGATCCTGGCCATTACTGGGGAACCGACCTGTCGGCCGCGCTGATGCGGCGGGGGTATGATGCGGAACTCGCCGACAAGGGCCGCCTGCCCCCCGGCCACCTGATCGAGGATGCCGATTTCAGCTTCCGCGGCATACCCGACACGATCGACTTCGCGCTGGCCTTCGCAGTCTTCACCCACCTGCCTGCCCCGTATCTTGCCCGCGCGCTGGCGCAGGTCCGCGCCCGCTTTCCCGCGCTGAACCAGTTCCTCTTCACCGTTTTTCTAGCCCCCGACGCCGCCACAGGCGGCGCCCCCCTCCGCCAGCTCGACGGGGTGGTCACCCACCCCGACCGCGCGCCCTATCACCTTTTGGCCGGCGATGTGCTGGCCCTTTGCGCCGCCGCGGGCTTTTCCGCGCGCCAGCACGGCCTGCGCCTGCCGCGCGGCCAGGTGCTCTTCACCGCCGCCCCCGAAGCCGTCGCGGCTTGACACGCGCCCGCCCACGCGACTTGATCGCGCCCAAGCAGGAGACCGCCATGACCCCCGATTTCGACCGCGAACTGGAAGAACGCCTCGTGCGCTATACCGCCATCGACAGCCAAAGCGACGAAGACAGCGCTTCTGCTCCCTCGACCGCGATCCAGCTGAACATGGCGCGCCTGCTCGAGGCCGAACTGACCGCGATGGGGGCAGCGGACGTGCGCGTCACCGATTACGGCACGGTTCTGGCCACCATTCCCGGCACCGCGCCGGGGCCGACCGTCGGCCTTCTGGCCCATGTCGACACCGCCCCCCAGTTCAACGCCACCGGCGTCAAGCCCCGCGTCATCCGCGGCTACAATGGCGGCGCCATCAGCTTTCCCGACGCGCCGGGGCTGACGCTTTCGCCCGACGACCATCCCTACCTGGCCGAAAAGGTCGGGCACGACATCGTCACCGCCTCGGGCACCACACTTCTGGGTGCAGATGACAAGGCCGGCGTCGCCATCCTGATGACCGCAGCGCGCCATCTGCTCGGCCATCCTGGCATCAGTCACCCGCCCCTGCGCCTGGCCTTCACCCCCGACGAGGAGATCGGCCGCGGCGTTGACCAGCACCTGCCCGCCGATCTTGGCGCCGACTTCGCCTATACGTTCGACGGTGGCGCCGTGGGCGAGATCGAATACGAGACCTTCTCGGCCGACGGCGCCCAGGTCACCATCTCGGGCGTCTCGATCCACCCGGGTCTGGCCCGGGGCAAGATGGTCAACGCCATCCATCTTGCCGCCAAGATCGTCGACGCGCTGCCCCTTGCCACCATGACGCCAGAGGTCACCGACGGGCGCGACGGCTTCATCCATGCCACCGAAATGGGGGGTGGATCGTCGGAAATGACGCTCAAGTTCATCCTGCGCGATTTCGAGCGCGACGGGCTTGCCGCCAAGGGCGACATCCTTCGCAGGGTCTGCGACGCGGTGCAGGCGGGCGAGCCGCGCGCGACGATCACCTGCACCATCCGCCCGCAATATCGCAACATGCGCTATTGGCTGGAAAAGGACATGACCCCCGTCGATCTGGCCCGCGACGCTTGCCGGGCCCTGGGGATCGAGCCCGTTTCGGTCCCGATACGCGGCGGTACCGACGGATCGCGGCTGACCGAAATGGGCGTGCCCTGCCCCAATATCTTCACCGGCATGCAGAATATCCACGGGCCGCAGGAATGGATCAGCGTGCAGGACATGGCCGTGGCAACGCGGCTCTGCCTGAGGCTCGCGGAACTGGCGACCAAGGCCGGCTGACCCCTTCATCGGCCCGGGTTTCACGCCCGGCGCCTACCGTTCTGGCATTTTGTGATCACACTTTTTCAGGGCGTGATCACAAATTTCACTTTTTTCGCCAGGATCGCGCCCGACACGCATTTATCATTTTGACACCCGTGCCCGATATGCCATCACGCGGCTAAAGCCAGCCAGCAGCACGGGACATATCCATGAACATCCACGAGTATCAGGCCAAGGCCCTTTTGCGCAGCTACGGGGCCCCGGTTTCCGATGGCCGCGCGGTTCTGCGCGCCGAAGAGGCCAAGACCGCCGCCGGCGAAATCGACGGGCCGATCTGGGTGGTCAAGGCGCAGATCCATGCCGGCGGGCGCGGCAAGGGCCATTTCAAGGAACCCGAGGCCGGCGACAAGGGCGGGGTGCGCATCGCGCGGTCCGTATCCGAAGCCGCCGAACTGACCCGTCAGATGCTGGGCCGCACGCTCGTCACCCATCAGACCGGGCCCGCCGGCAAGCAGGTCAACCGCGTCTATATCGAGGATGGCTCGGAAATCGAGCGCGAGCTTTACCTCGCCCTTCTGGTCGATCGCGGCACCAGCCGGATTTCCTTCGTCTGCTCGACCGAGGGCGGCATGGACATCGAGGAGGTGGCCGCCCACACCCCGCAAAAAATCCTGTCGTTCAGCGTCGATCCGGCCTCGGGCCTGTCCGATTTCCACGGCCGCCGCGTGGCCTTCGCGCTTGGCCTTTCCGGCAACCAGGTCAAGCAATGCGTGGCGCTGATCCGCACGCTCTACAAGCTCTTCAACGAAAAAGACATGGAGATGCTCGAGATCAACCCCCTGATCGTCGGCAAGGACGGCAACCTCAAATGCCTTGACGCCAAGATGGGTTTCGACGGCAACGCGCTCTACCGCCATCCCGACATCGCCGCCCTGCGCGACGAGACCGAGGAGGACCCCAAGGAACTGGCTGCCTCGAAGTTCGACCTCAACTACATCGCCCTCGATGGCGAGATCGGCTGCATGGTCAACGGCGCGGGTCTCGCGATGGCGACGATGGACATCATCAAGCTCTACGGGGCCGAGCCTGCCAACTTCCTCGACGTAGGCGGCGGGGCGACCCGCGAAAAGGTGACCGAGGCGTTCAAGATCATCACCTCTGACCCGAACGTCAAAGGCATCCTCGTCAACATCTTCGGCGGCATCATGCGCTGCGACGTGATCGCCGAAGGCGTGATTGCCGCGGTGAAAGAGGTGGGCCTCAAGGTGCCGCTGGTCGTCCGCCTGGAAGGCACCAATGTCGAGCTTGGCAAGGACATCATCCGCAAGTCCGGCCTCAACGTCATCGCCGCCGACGACCTGAAGGACGGCGCGCAGAAGATCGTCAAGGCGGTGAAGGGCTGACCCATGCGCAAAAATCTGCGGAACGTTTTCGAGGAAAAATCCTGGGCCGGGAGAAACCGCTCAACCCCGCGTTCCGGGCCGGGCTCTACGCTCGAGCAGACCCGACAGCTTCGCGCCGCCCTGCCGCGGGTCTTTGATCAATACGGTGTGAAAACCTTCCTCGACGCCCCCTGCGGCGATTGGTTCTGGATGCAGCATGTTGATCTGTCGGGCCTGACCTATATCGGCGGCGATATCTCGAAAGAGGTGATCGACGCCAATGCGGCCGAATTCACCTCGCCCGGCGTCAGTTTCCTGCATCTCGATATCACCTCCGATCCATTACCCGCCGCCGATATGATCATGTGCCGCGATTGTCTGATGCATCTGAAAAACTGGCTGCGCTGGGCGTTTTTCGCGAATTTCGTCGCCTCGGATGCGAAATATCTGATGACCACCGTGCACCATGTTCTGGACAACAAGGCGGTGGTGAACAATGGCGGCTTCAAACGCTTCAACCCCGCCGCGCCGCCGTTCAACTTTGCCCCGGCGCTGGAACTGATCCCCGAAACCGCCGCCACGCTAGACGCGTATATCCTCGAAAACCGCATCGCCGCTCCCGAACACCGCTCGGTCGGCATCTGGTCGAAACAGCAGGTGTTTGACGCCCTCACCCGCCGCGCCGCAGCCGAAAAGGAGCTTTCGAATGAAACTCTCCTTTGACCCGATCCGCAGCGTCGGTCTTCTCGCCACCCCATTGGCCGCCCAAGACACCACCATGCTGAACGCCCTCACCGCCGGTCTCAAAGACCAATCCGGCACCAAGCTGATGAGCGCCGCCGCCGCTGCCTGCATCCTTGGCGATGGCGACGGTGAGGCGGCTGCGGTGAATTTCACCGATGCAGGCTGGACTCGCACGGATGATGCCGAGATGGGCGAAATCATGCCGCATAAAGACGGCAGCGACCTTGATGTGACGCTCTATGATGGCGGTGTGATCTGCAACATAGCCAGCAAGAAAATCGCCATTGATGGCGCTAGCTCGGCCTCGCAAATCATGGCGGGCAGCTCGGGGCTTTCGTTGCAATCCATCGACACATCAGACGGTTGCCAGTCTTACCAACTCAGCCCAACCGCCCCTGTCGTCATTTCCTCCACCGGACAAGACCTTTCTTGCGGGGCATCACCGACAAGCGCGCTGCGCATTAGCTTCAGCCAATAGCGCGTAAATAAAGGATAGTTACCACATGGCCATTCTCGTTGACAAAAACACCAAACTGATCTGTCAGGGCTTTACCGGTTCTCAGGGCACGTTCCATTCCGAACAGGCCATCGCCTATGGCACGAAAATGGTCGGGGGCGTGACCCCGGGCAAGGGCGGGTCCGATCACCTCGGCCTGCCGGTCTTCGACAGCGTGCACGAGGCACGCCGCGCGACCAAGGCCAATGCAAGCGTCATCTACGTCCCGCCCCCCTTCGCCGCCGACAGCATCCTTGAAGCCATCGACGCCGAGATGGAATTGATCGTCTGCATCACCGAAGGGATCCCGGTTCTGGACATGATGCGCGTCAAGCGCGCCATCGAAGGGTCGAAAAGCCGCCTGATCGGGCCGAACTGCCCCGGGGTCATCACCCCCGGCGAATGCAAGATCGGCATCATGCCCGGCCATATCCACAAGAAGGGCTCGGTCGGGGTTGTCAGCCGGTCCGGCACGCTTACCTACGAAGCTGTGAAACAGACCTCTGACCTTGGCCTTGGCCAGTCGTCGGCCGTGGGCATCGGCGGCGACCCGATCAAGGGCACCGAACATATCGACGTCTTGGAGATGTTCCTGGCCGACCCCGAAACCCATTCGATGATCATGATCGGCGAGATCGGCGGCGCCGCCGAGGAAGATGCGGCGCAGTTCCTGAAAGACGAGAAAAAGCGCGGCCGCTGGAAGCCTGTCGCCGGCTTCATTGCCGGCCGCACCGCGCCGAAGGGCCGCCGCATGGGCCATGCCGGTGCCATCGTCGCCGGCGGCAAGGGCGACGCCGAAAGCAAGATCGAGGCGATGAAATCCGCCGGCATCGTGGTGGCCGACAGCCCGGCGGGCCTCGGCGAAGCAGTGATGAAGGCGATCGGGAATTGAATTGCGGGGTGGGGGCAACCCACCCCGCCGACCTGCGGGGGCGCATCCCCCGCGCTTTCTCCTTTCGGAGGTAACCCCATGACCGAACAATCCCCCAACGACGTCTTCCACGCCTCGTCCTTCCTGCAAGGGGCGAACGCAGAATATGTCGAACAGATGTATGCCCGTTTCGCCCACGATCCTGCGGCGGTCGACGCCACCTGGGCGGCGTTCTTCGGCTCGCTCGGCGATGGCGAACGCGACGTGCGCAAGGAGGCCGCGGGCGCAAGCTGGGGCCGCGCCGACTGGCCGTTGCAGCCGACCGACGATCTGACCGCGTCGATGACCGGCGAATGGCCGGTCGAAGCCAGGGCAGCGGGCGACAAGATCCGCGCCAGGGCGGCGGAAACCGGCGTCAAGATCACCGACGAGCAACTCAAGCGCGCGGTGCTCGACAGTCTGCGGGCGCTGATGATCATCCGCGCCTACCGGATTCGCGGCCATCTCGCCGCCGATCTCGACCCGCTGGCGATGACCGAACGCGGCCGCCTGCCCGAGCTTGACCCCGCCTCCTACGGCTTTGCCGAGGCCGACATGGACCGGCCGATCTTCATCGACAATGTGCTTGGCCTCGAACATGCGTCGATGCGCGAAATCATCGACATCGTGCGCCGCACCTACTGCGGCACCTTCGCGCTGCAATACATGCATATCTCTGACCCGGCGCAGGCGGCCTGGCTCAAGGAACGGATCGAAGGCTACGGCAAGGAAATCACCTTCACCCGCGAAGGGCGCAAGGCGATCCTGAACAAGCTGGTCGAGGCCGAGGGGTTCGAGAAATTCCTCCAGGTCAAATATACCGGCACCAAGCGGTTCGGGCTCGACGGGGCCGAGGCGCTGATCCCCGCCATGGAACAGATCATCAAGCGCGGCGGCAACCTTGGCGTGCGCGATGTCATCGTCGGCATGCCGCATCGCGGGCGCCTTTCCGTTCTGGCCAACGTATTGCAAAAACCCTATCGCGCCATCTTCAACGAATTTCAGGGCGGCAGCTTCAAGCCCGACGAGGTTGACGGGTCGGGCGACGTGAAATACCACCTCGGCGCCTCGTCCGACCGGTCGTTCGACGGCAATTCCGTCCACCTCAGCCTGACCGCGAACCCCAGCCACCTCGAGGCGGTGAACCCCGTGGTCCTCGGCAAGGCCCGCGCCAAGCAGGACCAGCTTTCCGACCTTGACCGCGACAAGGTTCTGCCGATCCTTCTGCATGGCGACGCGGCCTTTGCCGGCCAGGGCGTGGTGGCCGAATGTTTCGGCCTGTCCGGGCTCAAGGGCCACCGGACCGGTGGCACCATCCATATCATCGTCAACAACCAGATCGGCTTTACCACCGCCCCGGCCTTCAGCCGGTCGTCCCCTTACCCCACCGATATCGCGCTGATGGTCGAGGCGCCGATCTTCCATGTGAACGGCGACGATCCCGAAGCCGTGGTCCATGCCGCCAAGGTCGCCACCGAATACCGCCAGAAGTTCCACAAGGACGTGGTGATCGACATCTTCTGCTATCGCCGCTTCGGCCATAACGAAGGCGACGAGCCGATGTTCACCAATCCGGCGATGTACAAGACCATCAAGACCCACAAGACCACGCTTCAGCTTTATACTGAACGGCTGGTGCGCGACGGCCTGATCCCCGAGGGCGAGATCGAGGATATGAAGGCGGCCTTCCAGTCGCGGCTCAACACCGAGTTCGAGATCGGCCGCACCTACAAGCCCAACAAGGCCGACTGGCTCGACGGGCGCTGGTCGCACCTGCACCGGGAAGACGCCGAATATACCCCCGGCGACACCGCCATCATGCCGCAGACGATGAAGGAAATCGGCGCGGCACTGGTGCGGGCGCCGGAAGGCTTCGACCTGCACAAGACCGTGGCCCGGCTGCTCGACACCAAGACCCAGATGTTCGAAACCGGCAAGGGGTTCGATTGGGCCACGGCCGAGGCGCTGGCCTTCGGCTCGCTCCTGCTCGAAGGGTTCCCGGTCCGCCTGTCGGGCCAGGATTGCACGCGCGGCACCTTCAGCCAGCGTCATTCCGCCTTCGTCGATCAGACGACCGAGGAACGCTTTTACCCCCTGAACCACATCCGCCCCGGCCAGTCGCGCTATGAAGCGATCGATTCCATGCTGTCGGAATATGCCGTGCTCGGCTTCGAATACGGCTATTCGCTGGCGGAACCGAACGCGTTGACCATGTGGGAGGCGCAGTTCGGCGATTTCGCCAACGGCGCGCAGATCATGTTCGATCAGTTCATCTCGTCGGGCGAAAGCAAATGGCTGCGCATGTCGGGCCTCGTCTGCCTTCTGCCCCACGGGTTCGAGGGGCAGGGGCCGGAACATTCCTCGGCCCGGCTGGAACGGTTCTTGCAGCAATGCGCCCAAGACAACTGGATCGTCGCCAACTGCTCGACCCCGGCCAACTATTTCCACAGCCTGCGCCGCCAGCTCCACCGGGGCTTCCGCAAGCCGCTGGTGCTGATGACCCCGAAGTCGCTGCTCCGCCATCCCAAATGCATCTCGGACGCCGAGGATTTCACCACCGGATCATCCTTCCACAGGGTCTTGTGGGACGACGCGCAAAAGGGCCATTCCGATACTCGCCTGGTCGCCGACAAGAAGATCAAGCGCGTGGTGATTTCGTCGGGCAAGGTCTATTACGACCTTCTGGCCGAACGCGATGCACGTGGCATCGACGATGTCTATCTTCTGCGGCTTGAACAATTCTACCCGTTCCCGGCGCAATCGCTGTCCAGGGAGCTGGACCGGTTCAAGGGCGCCGAAATCGTCTGGTGCCAGGAAGAACCCAAGAACCAGGGCGCCTGGAGCTTTGTCGAGCCGAACCTCGAATGGGTGCTCGGCAGGATCAAGGCCAAGTTGGCGCGGCCCCGCTATGTCGGCCGCTCAGCGTCGGCCTCGCCGGCAACCGGGCTCGCCAGCCGCCACAAGGCCGAACAGGAGGCGCTGGTGAACGAGGCGCTGACCTTTGGCAACTGACGCCGCCGCAACAGTAACCGATCAAGGGCGCCAACCCCGCGCCACCAGCCGATGAGGGCAAAATGACTGACGTAATGGTTCCCACCCTGGGCGAAAGTGTCACCGAGGCCACGGTTTCGACCTGGTTCAAGAAGGTGGGCGATGCCGTCAAGCAGGACGAAATGCTGTGCGAGCTTGAGACCGACAAGGTGTCGGTCGAGGTGCCGGCTCCGGTCGCCGGCGTTCTGGCCGAAATCCTCGCCCCCGAAGGAACAACGGTCGACCCCAGGGCGCGGCTCGCCATCATCAGCGAAGGTGCTGTGGCCGTCGCGCCGGCACCCGCCCCCGCCGCCAAGGCGGCACCCCCCGCCCCAGCCGCCCCGGCAGCACGGGATACCGAAGACGCGCCCTCGGCGAAAAAGGCCATGGCCGAGGCCGGCCTGTCGCGCGATCAGGTCCAGCCTTCGGGCAAGGACGGCCGGGTGATGAAGGAAGACGTGGCCCGTGCCGTCGCCGGTGCCGCAGCCGCCGCCCCCGCCGTCGCATCGGCGGTCCCCGCGCCGGCCGCCGCCCCGCGCGCCCCCGTCCCCGCCGAAGATGCCGCCCGCGAGGAACGGGTCAAGATGACCCGCCTGCGCGCCACCATCGCCCGCCGCCTCAAGGATGCGCAGAACACCGCCGCGATGCTGACGACCTATAACGAGGTCGACATGTCCGCCATCATGGACCTGCGCACCGCCTACAAGGACGCGTTCGAGAAAAAGCACGGCGTCAAGATGGGCTTCATGTCGTTCTTCGTCGCCGCCTGCTGCCACGCGCTGAAAGAGGTGCCCGAGGTCAATGCCGAAATCGACGGCGGCGATGTCGTCTACAAGAACTACGTCCACATGGGCGTCGCCGTCGGCACGCCAACGGGTCTCGTGGTGCCGGTGGTGCGCGATGCCGACCAGATGTCCTTCGCCCAGATCGAAAAGAAGATCGCCGAACTGGGCCTGCGCGCCCGCGACGGCAAGCTTTCCATGGCTGAAATGCAGGGCGGCTCGTTCACCATCTCGAACGGCGGCGTCTATGGCAGCCTGATGTCGTCGCCCATCCTCAACCCCCCGCAATCCGGCATTCTGGGCATGCACAAGATCCAGGACCGCCCGGTCGTGGTGGCGGGCCAGATCGTCATCCGCCCGATGATGTATCTTGCGCTGAGCTACGATCACCGCGTGGTCGACGGCAAGGGCGCGGTGACGTTCCTGGTGCGGGTGAAAGAGGCGCTCGAGGATCCCAGAAGGCTGCTGATGGATTTGTGAAGTTCCCAGACTCGAACTGTCACCGCCATCCGGAGGCCAATCATGCAGCTACTTGCTCGCTTCGAGACCAAGGGCTACGACGCCTGGAAGACCGACTTCGACGCCCATACTGAGGACCGCGGCCAGTCGGGCCTGACGCTGTTGCAGCTCTGGCGGTCGATCGACGCGCCGAACCGCGCCGTCGCGCTCTTCGAGGTGCACGACCGGGCCGCCGCGCAGAGCTGGCTTGACCGCCAGGCGGCCCTGCACGGCGGGGTCACGGCCGATTTCGTGAAAACCGCATGACCCTGCCAGGCCCAGGCGCTATCCTTCCCGCGGCGCCCCAGGGCGCGGCCCCGTACCGGAGGACGACATGTCGAACGAACTGAACATCCTGGCCCTTTATGGCCTCTTCACCTGCCTCGTGCTGATCCTCAAGGTCACCGGGGCGACCGGGCAGGTTGGCATGGGCTATCTTCTGTCGTCGCGCGACGACCATCGCACGCTGACCGGCATCACCGGCCGGCTCGACCGGGCACTGAACAATTCGGTGGTGGCGATGGCGCTGTTCGCGCCGGCCATCCTGTTGCTGCATGTCAAGGGCGGCTTCGGCCCCGGCAGCCTCGCCGCCGCGCGCATCTTCCTGATCGCGCGGGTGCTCTATGTGCCGGCCTATGGCTTCGGCATCACCGGGGTGCGCACGCTTGTCTGGCTTGTCGGTTTTGCCGCGACGGTGGCGCTCTATCTCATGGGGATCGCGACGGCCTGACCGTGCCGCCCGGTGACGACGCCTGTACATACGGTTGGCATACGCCTTGCATACGCAGGGAAGACGACTTGAACACCACCCGGCAGCCGCATGGCGCCACTGACGAAACGCATCGACCCGAAGGAACAGACCCATGCCCGCATTTGACGTCATCATCATCGGCGCCGGCCCCGGCGGCTATGTCTGCGCCATCCGCTGCGCGCAACTCGGGCTGAAGACCGCCGTGGTCGAGGGGCGCGAAACGCTGGGCGGCACCTGCCTGAATGTCGGCTGCATCCCGTCGAAGGCGCTTTTGCATGCAAGTCACATGCTTCACGAAACCCATGAGAATTTCGGGAAAATGGGACTGATCGGGGCGGCGCCCAAGGTCGATTGGGCCAGGATGCTGGCCTACAAGGACGATGTGGTGGGGCAGAACACCAAGGGGATCGAGTTCCTGTTCAAGAAGAACAAGATCACCTGGCTCAAGGGCTGGGGAACCATCCCGGAACCGGGCAAGGTGAAGGTGGGGGACGAGGTGCACGAGGCGAAAAGCATCGTGATTGCAACGGGTTCCGAGGCGTCTGCCCTGCCGGGCGTCACGGTGAACGAGAAGGTCGTGGTCACCTCGACCGGCGCGCTGGCCCTGCCCGGGATTCCGAAATCCATGGTGGTGATCGGCGCCGGTGTCATCGGGCTCGAGATGGGGTCGGTCTATGCGCGCCTTGGCACGGACGTGACGGTAGTCGAATATCTCGACGCGATCACGCCGGGCATGGACGCCGATGTTGCAAGGACGCTGCAACGCATCCTGGCCAAGCAGGGGTTGAAGTTCGTCCTGGGCGCCGCGGTGCAGGGCGTTTCGGTTGCGCGGGGCAAGGCCAAGGTCAGCTACAAGCTGCGCAAGGACGACAGCGCGGCGGCGCTTGAGACCGACTGCGTTCTGGTCGCCACCGGCCGCAAACCCTATACCGACGGCCTCGGCCTTGAGGCCCTTGGTATTGCAATGGAAAAACGCGGCCAGATCACCATCGACGGACAGTTCGGCACCAATGTCCCGGGCCTTTACGCCATCGGCGATGCGGTCACCGGGCCGATGCTGGCGCACAAGGCCGAGGACGAGGGCATGGCGCTTGCAGAAATTCTGGCAGGCAAGTCGGGCCATGTGAACTACGGCGTCATTCCGGGCGTCATCTATACAACGCCCGAGGTCGCCAGCGTTGGCATGACCGAGGAACAACTGAAGCAAGCCGGCCGCGCCTACAAGGTCGGCAAGTTCTCGTTCATGGGCAATGCCCGCGCCAAGGCGGTCTTTCAGGGCGACGGGTTCGTCAAGATTCTGGCCGACAAGGCCACCGACCGGATCCTTGGCGCCCATATCATCGGGCCGTCCGCCGGCGATCTGATCCATGAAATTTGCGTGGCGATGGAATTCGGCGCTGCCGCGCAGGATCTGGCGCTGACCTGTCATGCCCATCCGACCTTTTCGGAAGCGGTGCGCGAGGCGGCCCTGGCCTGCGGCGACGGCGCGATCCATGCGTGAAGGGCTGGCAGGAAACGCGCCCCTGCCAGCCCCCCCGCGTACCAACACCGGCGGAATGAAGACCTTTGGGGGTTGAGTTGAAAAGAACTCCGGCCTTCCCACATTGAACGGCTGCCACTGACATTTCCGTCGCAGGGAAATTGAAAATTCTTGGATTTTTTCCCTTCACGGCCCCTTCAGCCTGCCAGATGTCGCAGCCCCTGGGTCACGTCGGTTCTCACCGCCAGTCGCAGGCCGGGCTCGTCGCCTGCCTTGAGGGCGGCGATGATCATTCGGTGGTGTTGCGGCGGGTCCTTGCGGTGCAACCGGGCGTAAAGGGCCCGCATGGTCGGGCCGAGCTGGAGCCAGATGGTTTCGACTATCGCCAGCATCGCCGGGGCCTGGGCACGCAGATAAAGCGCGCGGTGAAATTCGAGGTTGGTGCGCACATAGGCCACCGCATCGCGGCGCAATGCCGCCTCTTGATTGGCGGTATTGATGGCCTGCATCCGTTCGATCAGCGCCAGATGCGCGCGCGGCAGGGCACGGCTCGCAAGCTCAGGTTCGATCAGCGCCCGGAGCGCCGCCAGTTCCTCGATCCGGTCGGTCGAAAGCTCGGGCGTGCTGACACGGCCCGATGCCGAAAGGGTCAGCGCGCCCTCGGCCGCCAGTCGGCGCAAAGCCTCGCGCGCCGGGGTCATCGAGACGCCGAACTGCGCCGCCAGCCCGCGCAGCGTCAGCGCCAGACCGGGCGGCAATTCGCCATGCATGATCTGCTGGCGCAAGGTCCGGTAAAGCCGGTCGTGCGCGGCAAGGCTCGGGTCAATGGGACGGGGGGCGGTGGTCATGCGCAATTGTGATCGCAAATCCCCGTTGCGGTCAATCGGCCTGATCGGCCACGAAGACAAAGCGATGCAGGTCGTTGCCCCGGCCCTTGAGCCAGCGCCGGTGCGCCTCGTACCCCGGCATGAGCCGGCGCACCACCGCCCAGAAAGCCGGCGAATGGTTCATCTCGGCCAGGTGTGCCACCTCGTGCGCTGCGACATAATCGAGCACGCCGGGGGGCGCCATGATCAGCCGCCAGGAATACATGAGTTGCCCCGCCGCCGAACAAGACCCCCAGCGCGACCGCGTGTCGCGCAGCACAAGGCCCGCATGGTGCCGCCCCAGAAGCCCCGCAAAATGGTCCGACGCCGCCTGAAGACGCTGACGGGCCTGAAGCTTCAGAAAGGCCGCAGTGCGCACGGCCGCACGGCCCGGATCAGCCGGCAAGAGCAGCAGATCGCCCTCGATCCGGGGGGCACGAACCTGGGCGGCGGTCAGCGTAACCGGCCGGCCCTCGAACGGAATCACCCCCCCGAGGCCAACCGTGCAAGACGCGCCCGTCCGGGCTTGTGCGCGCCTGATCCAATCGGCCTGGCTTTGGGCAAAGGCCAGCGCCTCGGCTTCGCGCGCGCCCGACGGCATCGACAGCGTCACCTGCCCGTCCAGCCGCGACACCCGCAGCGAAAACCGCCGCGCCCGCGCGGTGCGGCGCAGGATCACCTCGACCTGCGGCTCTCCCTCCAGCGTTCGTCGCATTTGCACTCCCATCACACGCCCCATCATGGCCCGATCACGTCGGGGCGAAAAGGGCAAACCGGCCTTCCCCGGGATGCATGTCAAAAGCCTTTGACAGCCCCGGCCACTTGTGGCAGTTGGCTGCGACTCTGAGATAGCCCAAGCACCGTAAGGAGTGTTCCATGCCCAAGGACGAATGGGGCGTAAAGCGCCTTTGCCCGCACTGCGCGAGCCGTTTTTACGACCTTCGGCGCGACCCGATGACCTGCCCGGAATGCGGACACGGATTTTCCGCCGAAAGCCTGGTGGCCGGCCGTGGCCGCACGATGATCGCCGAAAAGGCTGCCGTGAAAGAGCGCGATATCGATCTTGAAGACCTGACCGAAGAGACCGAACTCGACGAAGAGGCGGCCGATGTCGATCTTGACGACGATCTTCTCGAGGATGACGAGGACGACAATGTCTCGCTCGACGAGATTGCCGATGTAAGCGCGGGCGACGACGAAGTCTGAGCCCTGGTCACACGCTATGTCGGGGGCGTCCGCGAAGGCGGGCGCCCTTGCCTTTCGCGCCGCGGGCACCCGGCGCCACCCCGCCGCCAGAACCGAAGCGCCCCCATTTTTTCCCTTGCGCCCCGGAACGCCCTTGCCTATAGCACGCCCACGCGGGCGGCAACGCCCGGACCTCCGGTGGGGCCATAGCTCAGTTGGGAGAGCGCTTGAATGGCATTCAAGAGGTCAGCGGTTCGATCCCGCTTGGCTCCACCAATAAAATCAATAGGTTAAGGGGGCGCCTGACTGGGCGCCTTTTCGTTTTCTGCAACAGCTCTGCAACATTCTGCCCGCCTCGTTTAAACGCGCGGCCGAATCCGCGACTGTTGCCCAGAACGCGCCAAAGTCCTGCCACATCGCGCCTTTATGCCCGATCTTGAAAGGGGCATGAATGCTGCACTACGCGTCCGGTACACCGAAGAATGACGCCTTTCAGGCGATTGAGAACCAGTTGTGCTCGCACCGGCTGCTCTCGATGTATCACGACTATCAGCCAGACGTCTTTCGCTGGCTCAACGACGTAAGGTCATCCGAGTCAGGATCGGACAGGAAAGCCTCCAAGTCGTCGGCCAACTCGCGGGCGTCGTCGATGGGCAACGCGGACGTGCTGCTGATGGTGGTGACGGTCAGCGTTGCCCGCCCGTCCGTAAGGTCTGCTTCGATCCTCATGTTCTGCTCCTGCGCTTTGGATGCGCGCACCCCGGGCAATCGGTGAGCCCGATCAGGGCGCGCGCAAGTGTATGGTCGGGCTCAATTTTTCGTATCACCCAGCGCAGGAGCGTTGGCCGTTACTTTAGGTGGAGAGGCAGGAGATTTAGGTGGACCGACACGCAGAAGGCGTGCGACGCTTTAACAGGCAATTTGGGGAAGCAACATGTGGTTTGCTGCTCTTCTCGGGATCATACTTGCGAAGGTTCTCAGCATCGCTGGGATTGGCGGCTTGGTGGCCGGCCTATTCATTCGCAGTCTCGGAGTTGCGGCCGCAATCGGCACGGCGTGCGGGGTAGTCGATACTGCCATCCTTGCGTCCATGCGGTATACTGGTGTCGAAGCGTCATCATGGATAGTCGCCATTGCCGTCGGCGCCGCCATGGCCGCGCTTGGCTGGGTGATACGAGGGCGCAGACTCGCGAGGTAGGCTTGTTTGGTGGGTTTAGAAAGAAGGTTACGCAGCAGACCATTGGAATGGTGCGGCAGCCCTACGCTATTTTTCAACACAACTACGGCATCCCACCGAACTTTTGGCAGGATGAGTTTGTTCTTGGCTTTTTCGGCGTGATGATCGGGCTAGTGTCACAGGCTCTGAGCCAAGGGCGCTTGAGTCAAACCGACAAGGGGTACTTGCTGCAAGACACCTTCGGCGCACTGTCTAACATGAATGGGGCAGCAATTACACGCCGCTTTTCGGAATTGGCGCATCAGCAACCACATAGCGAGGCGTTCAAATTGGGCGGAGACAACGGCGAGATCGTCCCATTGGCATTCTTTGGCAAGGCAACGCTCACTGGCAGAGAGGCCGTCGAGGAAGCAAAACGAGAAGCCGCGGCGCAAGGTGCTTCGGGTGATGTAGGTGCTGTCGCGACGATACTTGCGATGAAGCTCTTTGTTATGCCGCTGGTCGCGCGTTTCGGCCTCGAAGACGATTAGGGTCGCGGCTTCTGAGCAGTTTCGCAGGAACCAACAAGATATGTCAGCCTTGGTGACACATTCTGCGGTGGAATTCACCCTTGTCGCAGAGAAATCGCGCTCTGCAACACCGACTGCACTAATCCGCTTTCAGAAGAATCGGTTAGATGCCGACGGGGGTTGATTGATCATCAACAGGTCGCCCGAAATCGGCCTCAGCAGCGGTTCGCTCGCATCAAGCAGGTGGAGAAAGTGGGAGAAGATCACCCGAGCAGTTCCTCGGCACGCACCGCAACCGTGCAGGCATTACAGGCATGACAGGCAGCTCACCCTAGAAGGAAAAGTTAGTTGGTTGGTCGGTCACGATCCACCATCCAACCAACTAGGCCGTGTTGACAAAAGGGATTCCCACCAATCGCTGATCATGATTCAAGCTGGTATCTGCAATGGAGATCAGCTTGGCACGAGACCTCATGTCGGACGAAGAGTGGATGTTCTTCGAACACTTCATCCTTGCTGTCCGCGCTTCGAACGGACGCAAACCGACCAACCACCGCCTTGTTCTTGATGGGATTTTCCGGATCGCGCGCACGGGCGCCCCATGGCGG
>Ga0209023_10001508_pt1 | contig 31055 bp, 28 predicted proteins | sample LakOneMetagenome_FD_187468 | JGI IMG/M metagenome (GOLD analysis project Ga0209023, IMG submission 187468) | Freshwater and sediment microbial communities from Lake Erie, Canada (SPAdes) (version 2) | ecosystem: Environmental > Aquatic > Freshwater > Lentic | place: Lake Erie, Canada...
TAATCAGGGAACCATCCCACAATCGGGATGTAATCGATTGTGGGGCTCCTCCTGAGCTTAGTCGAAGGATTTGGTTCTTTTTTGGGCAAGCAAAAAAGAACAATTCAATTTTATGTACTTTGTTCTACCAAAATCAACTCCCATGCGCCTCATCATCATCTTCACCTGCATCATTTCATTAACCGCCTCCGCTCAACGAATAACCGCCATCAAATGCGGACAACTGCTCGACGTACGCACCGGCATACTGAATAAAAACGTGACCATCCTGGTAAAAGGCAATACCATCGAAATGATATCGCAGCCCGGTGCCATGGTAAAAATAAAAGCCGATACGGTCATTGATCTTTCTGAATACACCGTCATGCCCGGCCTCATCGACTGTCATACACATGTACTGCTGCAGGGCGATATCACTGCCGAGGATTATGATGTGCAGGTGCTGAAGGAATCAGTTCCTTACCGCACGATCCGGGCAGTGAACAGCTGCAGCATCGCTTTGCAGAATGGCTTCACTACCATCCGCGACCTGGGTACCGAAGGCGCCGGTTATGCCGATGTGGATCTTAAGAAAGCGATCAACAGGGGCATCATACCCGGACCACGTATGTTCGTATCAACACTCGCCATTAATACCACCGGTCATTACCCGCTTAGTGAAAGCACTTATGCCTGGGAATTAAAAATGCCCAAGGGGCTTGCCGAGATCACCGGTGCCGATGAAGGCCGCAGGGTAGTGCGTGAACAAATTGCTCATGGCGCCGACTGGATAAAAATTTATGCCGATCGTGGCTATACCAAGCTTGCGGATGGCAGTTACCGCAGCATCCCCAATTTTACCACGGAAGAGATCATGGCCATTGGCGATGAAACCATCCGCAGCCGCCGGAAACTGGCAGCACATGCCGTAACAAGAGACGGCATACTCGCTGCCATCAACGCCGGTGCCACATCCATTGAACATGGTTTTGGTATGGACGACGAATGTATACAACTGATGGTTCAAAAAAATGTGTACTGGTGCCCCACCATTTATGTGAATGATTATGTGGCAGAGGGAAGAGCCAAAGCCGGCAGCCCCATCAATAAATATTTTTCTGAAACGGAACCCGCCCTGTTTAAAAAAGCAACAACAGCAGGTGTAAAAATTGCCTACGGCACCGACATCGGCGGTTACGACTGGCATGAACCCCAAAGCAAAGATTTTGAATTTATGGTTCAGTATGGTTACTCTCCGTTACAGGCCATACAAACAGCTACCATCAATGCTGCCGGGCTGCTGGGCCAGCCTTTATTGGGAGAAATAAAGACCGGCAACCTTGCCGATATGATTGCCATTAAGGGCGATCCTACAAAAGATATCAAGTTGCTGGGAAATGTGCAGTGGGTGATGAAGGACGGGGTGGTTTATAAAACAGGGAATTGATGGCAGACGTACACACAAAGAAGCAGCGCAGTTATAACATGAGCCAGATAAGGGCAAAGGATACAAAGCCTGAAATGCTGGTACGCAGGTTTCTGCATGCAAAGGGATTCCGTTATAAACTCCACGATAAAAGCCTCCCCGGCAAACCGGATATTGTTCTACCAAAATACCGCATAGTGATTTTTGTGCACGGGTGTTTCTGGCATGGGCATGAAAACTGCAAATACTTTAAGATACCCAAGACCAGAACCAAATGGTGGACAGACAAAATAAAGGGCAACAAGGCCAATGATGAAAAAGCAGTGAAGGCTTTGAAGAAAGACGGTTGGAGAATTATTAATATTTGGGAATGCGACCTGAAGCCAGTTAAAGTTGAAAAAACATTAACCCCCCTTCTTAAAAAAATCTCCTGATTTATTTCCGGCAACTTATGCAATGTGACTTAAAAGCCACCGGACTTTAAGTGACATGTAGTAATATTGCTCCCTGAATGAGTAAATTACAAATCCCCATTATAGACTTGTTTGCCGGCCCGGGCGGTCTCGGTGAGGGATTTACATCTGTTGTTGACAAAAACAATAAACGTCATTTTAGAATTGCACTTTCTATTGAAAAAGATGAATTCGCACATAAGACACTTACATTAAGAAGTTTTTTACGTCAATTCCCGCATAAACAACTCCCTGCCGAATACTACGATTTTCTTAAATCAGAAAAACAAGATCCGGAAGTACTTTATCAGAAATACCCTGAACAGGCTGCTATTGCAAAACATGAAGCTTGGCAATTTGAATTGGGAAGTGCTGATAATCATTCTCTCATTGATAAAAGAATTAAGGAAAGCCTGAAAGGGGAGAAAGATTTTTTGTTGATTGGCGGGCCTCCTTGTCAGGCTTATTCTTTAGTTGGTCGTGCAAGAAGACAGGAAGCTACCGGATTAAATAAAAATGATCCAAGGGTTTATTTATACAGAGAATATTATCGAATACTTGCAGTTCATCAGCCTCCGGTATTTATTATGGAAAACGTAAAAGGAATTCTTTCATCTAAGGTTGATAACGAGGGCGTATTTAAGCAACTTATAAATGACTTACAAAACCCTGTTGAGTCATACAAAAAACTGGAAGGAGAAGAAAATATAGCAAAGAGTAAAATCCGGTATAAAATATATTCTTTGGTGAAGAGGCCTGATAAAGATATGTTTGGTGAAGAAAAATTCGACCCCAGGGATTTCATTATACGTTCAGAAGAATACGGAATACCACAAACAAGGCACCGGGTAATTTTGCTTGGAGTACGAACAGATATAGAAACAGTTCCGGGATTACTTGAAAAAACCGGCAGTTTAATTCCGGTTGATGATGTATTAAGTGGCTTACCACATATCAGAAGCGGTTTATCAAAAGAAGCAGACAGCAAACAGAACTGGAAAAAAGCTTTAGAAGATTTACTTGAAACGAGTCTTGGGAAGCAAGTTGATCCCGAAGTATGGAAAAAAATGAAAAAGGTAGTCGAAAATTTATCCCTCCCACAAAAAGATAAAGGAAGTATTTATGTAGAATATGCTGCAGACACTAATTACAACAAAGCCTGGTATTTAGACAGTAAGTTAAAGGCTGTATGTAATCACGAAAGCAGAAGCCACATAAAGAAGGATTTATTCCGCTATCTTTTTGCATCCTGTTTTGCAAAAGTAAATGGCCGTTCACCAAAGTTATCAGATTTTCCAGAGGCCCTTTTGCCCAAGCATCTAAACGCTACAGGAGGAAAATTTGCTGACCGTTTCAGAGTTCAGTTATACGGACAACCCTCAAAAACCGTAACCAGCCATATTTCAAAAGATGGGCATTATTTTATTCACCCAGACCCCGGGCAATGTCGGAGCCTGACAGTGAGGGAAGCTGCGAGGATTCAGACATTTCCTGATAACTATTTTTTTTGTGGCCCAAGAACACAACAGTTTCATCAGGTTGGAAATGCTGTACCGCCTTTTTTAGCTAATCAAATCGCCGCTATTGTTGTTAGAATCCTACACTAATTTTAAGCAGCTGGTTTAAGTAAATACAAGACCTTTTTAATTTCTTGAATTTCTAGCAATGGCAAAAGTTTAGTTCCCCCATACAAATTAATGGCACGAAGCAACTCTCGTGTTAGATCCTCATTTGACAGAATATCCGTATTCTCATTCAAAAATTCTAATATTGCGGTACGCATATTGCCATTAATCCCTATAGTTCTCTCTAAAAGTCCTACAGGAATTTCTGCTCTTGTAAGTAGGATTTTTGTCAATTCGTAATTATCTTCTCTGCTATTGTCTTTTGTTAAATGTGCATACCACCACAACCGAGAAATTCCATTTCTTGTTAAAGATTCTAATCTGGGGTTAATTAATAAATATCTATCAATGACACGGCCTATAGGGTTGTCATTTTTTCTTACATTCTCAATTGCCCACCTTTTTCTCATATATTTCCAAAAGGTTACGTGAGATAGATAAGTCCAAAATCTTGGATCTGATGCCTGGGTTTCATTCAATTTTAATTCCTCATACAGCAGTATACTGTTTTCTAAATCTGATTTTTCAGGATCAAGATCAAAGTCATCACTAATAAAGATATTTGTTCCTCCTTTGGGAAATCTTTCTTCATATGGAAAAGTATGCTTAAAATAATTTTCAATATTTACTGTGCTTTTCACATCTCTGTATAGTTTATCGGTATAACTTTCCGTAAAAACTTTTAGTTCGACTTTATTTATACTCATATATCTACATTTGTTTCTTCCATTAATTTTATTAAGGTGCCAAAATTTCTTTCATTGGGTTGATCCAAAATATTTTGAGCAATTTTAAAACAGTCGTGAACCTTTGAATTGCTTTTATATTCCATAAGCACTTTATACCACCGTCTCTTCACAAGATCTTTTGATTCAGGTAAATCAATATAATATAATGCATCAATTAAAGCGGGGAGTACTATTGAGCTATGCAACAAATTATGAAATACTTTGTTTCTTAACACTAACTGATAATTTTCATAGTCTTCATCACATAACATGATTTCTATTTTCTCACCATCGTATTCATTCCACATTGGGTGGTTGCTTTTTTGTGAATTTTTAATTCTTATGAGAGAAGACACGGATTTTAATTCTTCTGGCGATTTATTTGCTGTAAACTTTGCTTTACCGCCATACGCCAGTAAATCGCTTTTCTGAATTTCGAATTTTGTGTCCTGATATTCGGAATTGAAGTTTTTTGAATAAAATCCATCAATGTCAGTTAAAGAGCAAATAAAAAAATGAACTTCGACATCCCCTCTTAATTTAAAAGAAGGTATTTTGAACGGGGCGGGTAAAGACGATTTGGTTTTAAACACTTGCCTATACATAGTTCCACTACAATAAACCTGAATTAGAAAAAAAGCCTTTTCTTTATCAATCAAGTCCTGCAATGCTGGTTCATTCAAACGAAAAGTTGGGGTTAACGAGATATTTTCTTTATCGCTTTTAAATGTTAACTCCGCTGAAAATTCTCCGATCACATCATCTTCAATCCCCAAAACAGGATGTGGAAAGAGTCGATTATTGTATCTCATTTAATTCAATTTTAATTGCATTCTTAAATTTTGATTTAGCCACAACTTTAAATCGAAGTTCTTTATCTTTCTCTACACTTACACCTCTCAAATAATTTCCAGAAAGATAATTTTTTTCTCCCCCTATTGGCGAAACCTTAACTAAATTTAGTTTATCCATTAGGTCTTCGCCTATAGAAAAAAATCGCAAATCATATTTTGTCTTTTTACCACTTTTCATAACAATTGTATATTCATATTCATCGTTTATTCTGTTTGAATTAAATATCCGAATATGAACATTTGCAGGATTGCGTTTTCGCTTTTTTCTTTCTTTAACCTTTTCAGGTCCCGACGGAATAATTACTTCGTCATCATCTTCGTCATCGTCAATCGTACTTTTCTTATTAAGCACGGTAATTTTCATGGGTGAAATATTTGCAGGTTTATCCAAAATTTCACTTTTTTGTATTAATTGAGATGTCTCCTCATTACTCTCGTTACCTGTATACGTTTTTTCCCCTTTACCATCTCCTAACTCGCCATCTTCGTTATCTGGAAGATATTTATGCATGTTAGGAATTTCTGAATACTCAGTTTTTTTTATGACTTTAGATTTCTCTAAACACTCTTTTATAAAATCAGTTATTTCTCCATAGATTTTATTGCCATTTTCTGGGCTCCTGTTTGAATCCCACTCATCATGTTCCGGAGGTTCCATTTTTCTCAATTCCGCATCTCCTAAATCATTATCACAAATAAAAACTCCAGCATAATTGCCAGGAAATCTAAATGCCCTTGAGAATATTATCATGTGTGATTTACGCATCATCGCAACATGATTTAAATACTCATCAGTTTCTACAAAATAAAATGCTGCATCTCCCAAAATTTTCAAACTCTTAGCGAAAACTTTTCCTCTATTAACAGTAAGATAGTATTGTAAAGGGTTTCCTGTAGGTTTTACATTATCTCGATATTTTTCACCTGAAAAATAAGAAGTCAATAAGCTTTCTAGATTTGATGAATTGATTTCTTTGTTCTCAATTTTCACTTCTAGCTCATTTTTAAAAATTGCGTACCAAAAATTCCTGAGTATTGATTTAATAAGTTCATTTTCCCAACCTGCATTATTTTTATACCCGGCTATGATAATATCTGTTCCTTGTTTTTTGCGCCAAAATGTTTCTGGGATACTTCTTAACTCTCGAATAGATTTTTGCCCAATACCATAAGCGCCTACACCTCGTTTTATATCACCATTTTCTTCAAAACTGACTAACTCGGCTTTACCCTGAAATGCCGATACAGAAGCTTCATTTTTTGTTGCATAAAATACAACTCGTAAATCTGATGCGGCAAATGGAGCACCCTTGCCAATGCCAAATGACCCGCCACCGGTAGATTTTGGACTTGACCCTGTTGATCTTACAAGACTGTACCAACCTCCCTTTTTATCTTCGTCAGTGCCGTTTAGTCCGTAGGTGTTAAAATCGGATATTCTTAAAAATGGAATATTCCTTTGCGAAACACATTTAATTGCATTGGATAATAAAATTTGAGCTTTTTCATTTTCTTCCCAATATTTTTGTGCTTTGTCTAGTATTGATAAAAATTGGGTATATCCGGGGAAGTTTGCATCTCCAAAATATTCTAATTTAAAAAAAACGCTTACTGGCTTGCTTTTGTCTTTTCTAGCGTCAAGCGAGTTTTGTATTATTTCTCTTGCCAAATAATAATTATAATCTCCTGAAAAATATTCAATCTTGGTATTATTAGGGCCGTCCTCATCTCCTCCTCCTGTTGAAACAAAATCCCATTGTATATCTTGCTGCATAATAAAAAATTTAAAATTCAAAAGTCTGTTTCCCTGATTTACTGCTACTATTAAATGCAGCCTTGAGCAATGTAACTTTTTCATTGATTGCCCTCAGCATTTTTCTTACCTCTTCATCGGTATAATCATAAGTACTCCTGTTTGCACATTTAGACAGGCTTTCAATATCATCCAATACCTTTTGCACTCGCCTTCCGGCTACATTTTTAAACCGGTCTTTCTTTGCTGTTAACTTTGCCATTTGTATTCGTTTGTAAACGTTAAAAAACAAATCTAGTAATAAAACATCCAATTTTCAAAATATATCATGAAATATTTTACAAATATTTACAGTTATTTTATTAAAATATACTTCAGATTATTTTATATAATTATCGTATAAAATGTATAATACCTCACTAAATACTTTTCATTCATTTAAGATTGTCTCCATACAATATTCCGGGCTTTTTTGAGTTTAATTAAATAAGTTATATTTGAAACATAATCAACCCCTCGATGAATATTAAACAACTGGAAACCAATGGATTTAAAGCTGTGCAATTGCTGCGAAAAACAAAACTAAGCCAGGGCCAGCCATTCATGATCAATTCCCGGTTGCTGCCTTCCAACCAGTGTTTTCTGGAATTTCCAGAAGGCAGCATAAAGGTTGTAACCATTGATAAAAAAGAGAATGAATTTGTAGTTTTAAAGGAACTTACTTCTGAAGAAATACAGCAACTGAGAAAAAAATACAAACTGGTTTAGTTCCACATGCCCGACCTGTACATACTGATGGGTGCAAATGGCGCAGGTAAATCCACAACAGGAGCATCTTATTTACCACTTCACATTCAAAACAATTGCGAGATCTTTGATGGAGATAAATTATACTGGCAGAAGGTCAGAGAACTTTATAAAAAATCAACCCCTTCAATAAAAGAAGCAAAACGGATTGCCGATGATTGGCTGACAGAAGAATTCATGACCCGTTCTAAAAAAGCTATTTCAGAAAATGATGATTTTGTCTATGAAGGTCATTTACCCATTGATGAAAATTGGCAAACTCCGCAAAAGTTTAAAAGGGCCGGCTACAGGATACATATCATATATCTTGGCCTTTCTGATACTGAAGTATCTGAATTTCGTGTTTTTGAAAGGGCAAAGCACGGAGGTCACAATGTACCGCCATACGAAATTGCAAGAAACTTCTACGGCAACCTGTTGCAGGTAAACAAGCGTTATAAATTTATTGATGAATTAAAAATTATGGACACATCTGAAAGCAAGCCAAAAGCTCTTGCATTACTGAGCAATGGTATAGTAGAAAGTGCTGTTCATCATGGAAAATTGCCCGAATGGTTTGAAAAAGGTCTTCCTCGTGTTTATAGAGCAATCATTAAAAGTGAGCCGCCGTTAAAGAGTAATTTCTAAAAATATTATATCCATAGCTGCAGCACTAAGATATCGATGATGCCTTTTGGAAAGACTATTCGGTGATAGTAACTGTTTGCCTGAGTGTTTTTAACTCTGCCTGTTGCGCTGTTTTTCCCCACCCTTTCCACATTCCTTCCCCAACACAATTTGCTAACATAATCTTCATCATTTCTTTACGTTATAGTAAGAGCTTACACACTTTAAACCACATACCATGCTGCAAAGCAAAACCGTTCTTTCGCTTACCATGGACCTGCTGGCCCATAATGCCTTTAATCACCTGCGGGATGATGAGATCTCGGCCCTGCATCATCTTATTTTAAAACTACAGGAGCCGCTTACGCCCATTCAGCAGAATCTGCTGCTCACTTTCTGGAACCATGCCTGCACAACAGGTTTGCCGGCACCGCTTCTTCACCGCTGCAATGCTGTATTGATGCAGTTGGGAAGAACACCGATGGAGATGATGGAAGTGGAGATTGAGATGTATTGATCTATTTTCTCCTTTCTTTTCCTTGATGATTCTTCGGCTAAGCTCAGAAGAAACAAAACCTGCCTGCCGGCAGGCAGGATCAAGGGCTGCGGAAAAAAAAGCTAAAAATTTAAAGTCTGGTTAAAATGAAATAAGTCACAGCGGTTGAATAAATCCCAACCATGTGCGACTTACCGGCTAATAATACTACCCGGCATCTGTAACATTAATTTCATTTTTACTCCTTGCCTCCAGATTTTCTTAACGCAATTTTTTCCGGGGCCCACACTTCAAAACTCTCTTCCGGATAGATAGCAACTGGCTTCGAAATTTATTTGAATCCACTTCTCAGAAGATACATTAACCACCCATTACAGTGAACTGATAAGCTCTAAGAGTAGAATTACTAATGTACAAGTCAAAGCAGTACTAAAGCTTAATCAGGGAAGATCTGAGCATTGAACATTGATGGTTGAATATTGAACATTTAAAAACGCTCAATACGCAATGCTCAATTTTCAATGTTCAAATAGATCCTTCTGCGATTTGAAAACTATATTCAGTTTGATCTTTTGCGCCTGGCAGGATTTGCCAGGCGCAACCCGGCGTCTCCTTTTTATAACAGTTCAAACCGATCCAATACCAGTACATTTATCCTGACTGATCTTTATCCTGATTTTGCAACACCTCCTTTGCCGTTGATCAACCCATTCCATGTTTCGGCAACCTGCTTCAGGTGTTCCAGGTCATGAATGCCATCAACACCATAGCGGTAAAAGGTAAGGTCCGCCGGAGTAAGGTGGCTGTTCTTAAACTGCAGCCGCAGCTTGACAGAAGAGATAAAAATATCGGTCACTTTATCCTCTCCCCGCACTTTTTCTGTTACCGTATCGTTGTTCACCATCAGCCTGCTGCCGGCAATATCTTTCAGTTCTATGAGAACAGGTTGCCGCAGCTCTTTGCTGTAATCGATAAAGATCATTTTGTTCTGCAGCTCATCCCACCCGATCATGCGGTGATGAAGAAAATCTTTTTTTGAAACGGAAATGCCAAAGGCAGCAGCAGCCCGGGCAAAATAGTTTTCGTGTTTTTCGGCTTCTTTCTTCCGCTGCCGTATGCTTGTATAAGACAGGAAAAGTATGATGACAACGACAGCGCCGACAATGCCGGCCGCAAACAATAATGTGGAAGTATCCATTTTAATATTTTTAATGATAAAGAAATAAACCTGCCGGTTCAATGGCATGCACTGGGTATGGCAGAATAGAAAACAGGTTTACAGCGGGATGCTGCAATGTGTTTCTTAATTAAAAAAAGAGGGAATATCTCTACCAGAAAAAATGATGGGGAAACAGGAAGAGGTATATATGAGTAAGACTGTCGGCAAATTTTATATCATCACCCGAAGATGCTTTTACAGTTTTAGTATGATCATCGGCATGCAGGAGCAAAAGGTCTTTATCACCCTGTATCCGCCTGGAGGCCTGGCCACTGCCAACCTGCGACACCTGTGTATTGCAGAGCGAAAGATCGGGCAGGCAATCGGTAAGGTCTACATTGGTTTCTTCTGCCGGAACGGTAAGATCAATGTCGGGTGTTTTTTCCTGCTTCTGAACATGTATGGTGGCAGGATGTTTAGAAACAACCGTTCCGGCCACAGCAGTATGCACTGCCGCAAAAAGCAATAAAAAAGAAAGAAGCCGGTATGTGAAATATTTTTTCAATTGCTGTTCATTCAAACAGCGCAAAGGTACGGATACTTAGAGTGTATGCGGCCTTCAATAGCTTAAATAAAGCATAAAAAAACACTTCCTTAAGGAAGTGTTTTAAAAGACAGTGCAATCATTCCTGTTACCAGGGATATTTATTTTCGGCGATCAGTTTATCGGCGATTCTTCTGCGGGCATCTTTGCTGTTGAAGGGTTCTGTTTTTGTAAAACGTTTCAGCCCCAGCAGCATCATGCGCTGCTCATCGCCACCGGCAAAAGCATTGATGGCTTCCTTACCGGCTTTGTTCACTTTATCCACGGCATCATTCAGGTAACAGCGCATCATATCTATCTTCACCTGTGAGGCGGCTTCGCCTTCTTTATCCACCAGTTTAATGATACGTAGCAAAGCGCTTTCCGCTTCAAATGTTTCAATAGCCATGTCGGCAATGTTCATCAGTATCTCCTGTTCGTCCTGGATCTTCATCATCAGTTTCTGCACCGCTGCACCCGCCACCATCAAAATGGCTTTCTTCATATTCACGATCGTCTTCTTTTCTTTTGCAAACGGGGTATCGTCGTCATTTCCAAACTCCGGGATGCTCATCAGTTCTTTGCTTACAGCCATGGCCGGGCCCATCAGGTCGAGCTTGCCTTTCATGGCTCTCTTTAATATCATGTCCACGGTAAGCAGACGGTTGATCTCGTTGGTGCCTTCGTAAATGCGGTTGATGCGGCTGTCGCGGTAACCCCGGCTGGCCGAGTATTCGTCGCTGAACCCGTTACCCCCATGCACCTGCACACCTTCATCCACCGTATAATCCAGCACTTCGCTGCCATGCACTTTTAATATGGCGCACTCCACGGCAAATTCTTCTGCTGCACCAAGCAATGCTTCGGCAAAAGTTTTACCTGCGGCAGCCAGTTCAATTTCTTTATCATCGATCCATTTGCTGGTACGGTATAAAGCACTTTCGCTGGCGAAGATGCGGATGGCCATTTCAGCAAGCTTGTATTTTATGGCGCCGAAATTAGCGATGGCTGTTTTAAACTGTTCTCTTGTTTTAGCGTACACTATCGTATCGCTTAACGACATTTTTGCTCCGCCCAGAGCAGCCGCACATAATTTCAAACGGCCTATATTTAAGATATTGAAAGCGATGATGTGGCCCTTGCCAATTTCGCCTAACAGATTTTCAACAGGCACTTTACAATCCTGGAAATACAATTGAACGGTTGATGATCCCTTGATTCCCATCTTGTGTTCTTCGGGCCCCTGGGTAAATCCTTCAAACCCTCTTTCCACGATGAATGCAGAAAATTTATCGCCATCAATTTTTGCAAACACGGTATATACATCGGCAAAACCTCCGTTGGTGATCCAGCATTTTTGTCCGTTGAGGATATAATTTTTTCCGTCGGCAGAAAGAACAGCGGTTGTTTTTGCACCGAGGGCATCGCTGCCGCTGTTGGGTTCGGTCAATCCGTATGCACCCTTCCATTCGCCGCTGGCAAGTTTGGGAATGTATTTTTTCTTTTGTGCTTCGGTACCAAAATATAAAATGGGCAGGGTACCAATGCCGGTATGCGCTGCAACAGCAACGCTGAAGGAATATCCGGCACCAAGGCCTTCATTAACGATAGTGGAGGTTATAAAATCTTTTCCCAATCCGCCCAGGTCTTCGGGAACCGAGGTCCCCAGCAAACCCTGCTCGCCGGCTTTCACCATCAGCGAGGGCATCAGGCCTGCTTCCATTTTATCAATGCGGTCAACGATGGGCAACACTTCGCTGTTCAGGAACTGTAAGCACATTTCCTTTACCATCTGCTGCTCCTCGTTAAAATCTTCCGGGATGTAGGTTTCAAATGCATTGCTTTCTTTGATCAGCCATTCGCCGCCTTTGAGCGAAGTGGTGGATGTGGTTGCTGTACTCATAATAGTATATTTTAAAAAATTTAGGTTTTTTTGAATGTTACTGGTTTCTCGTTATTCGTTGTTTGTTTCTCGTTCAGAGTCTTTCAAATTATAGCATCTAACAAGAAACAAACAACGAGTAACCAGTAACGAGAAACGTTGTCATTTCAAATTATCGTACACCATCTGCAACACCTCTTTCGCAATTTCTATCTGCCCGTTGGTCACACCCTGCAATGCTTCATTCAGTGTAATGTTTGCAATTTCCATGCAGCGTTCTTCCAGTTCCTTTCCCGATGCCGACAGAACGATGAGGTTCTTACGGCGGTCTTCCTTTGATGCATTCCGCTTTACCAGTTTCAATTTTTCCAGGTTATCAACCAGCCTTGTGATGCTTGGCTTGTCCCGGAATGTTGCATCGCACAACTGTTGCTGACTCATGCCATCCACTTTCCACAAATGATACAGCACACTCCATTGCTCGATCGTGATCTCAATATTGGCCTGCTTAAAATTCTTCTGCAGCCTCCTGCCTATTGCCGTGCTGGCCTTGCCTGTTATAAAACTGTATAATTCGCCTTTCTTAAATTGGTTGTTTGACATATAGTTGTTTATGCAACTAAACAAAGATAATCATTCATTTGAATTATTAAAAATTATTTTTGTCTTACCGGTATAGCTTTCAGGCAACATCGTGGAGTTTATCCTGAGCGGAGCCGAAGGGTCACTCACTTGTACCGCAAACCTTTACTGAGCCTTTATGACAGCGGTTTTAACCATCCTCATTTTATTGTTCTTCAGCTATACTGCACTCATTCTTTATTACCGGAGAAGCTGGCGACAAATACCCAATTTCAAACTTATCCTGAGCGAAGCCGAAGGACAAACTTCAAACCTCAAACCTCAAACAAAAATAACAGTCATCATCCCCGCCCGTAACGAAGAGAAGGGTATAGGGAAATGTTTAGACTCAGTTTGCAGCCAGTCGTATCCGAAAGAATTGTTTGAAATCCTGGTCATTGATGACCATTCAACTGATGACACGGCATCAATCATAAACAGCTACAGTACAAAAAATCTAAGACTCATTTCATTAAAAGATTTCGTGTTTGAAGGGGAATTGAATTCTTATAAAAAGAAAGCGATTGAAACTGCCGTTCAACAATCCTCCGGAAAATTAATTGTTACAACCGATGCGGATTGCGTTGTTCCCAAAAACTGGCTGCAGACCATTGCCGCATTTTATGAAGCATATCAGCCGGAGTTTATTGCTGCACCGGTTGCCTTTCCCCCTTCTCCTGAAGGAGAGGGGCTTGGGGTGAGGTTCATCAAGATCTTCCAGGCGCTCGACTTCATGACCCTGCAGGGCATTACCGGCGCATCGGTATATAAAAAGATACACAGCATGTGCAATGGCGCCAACCTTGCTTACACCCGCAAAGCATTTGATGAAGTTGGCGGATTCACCGGCATTGATACGCTTGCCAGCGGTGATGACATGCTGCTGATGCATAAAATATATAAACGATACCCGGATAAAGTGATGTTCTTAAGATCGGAAGAAGCGATCGTTGAAACAGCGCCGGTAAGAACGATTGGCCAGTTCTTCAGCCAGCGTATCCGCTGGGCCAGCAAGGCAAACAAGTATGATGACAAACGGATCTTTTGGGTATTGCTGCTCGTGTACCTGGTAAATGTTATGCTTTTGGCACTACCGGTAATTGCAATATTTAATAATAGTCATCTCGCCTTAGGCGGGACAATGTTCAATATTCAATACTCAATTATAGGGGCATGGATTGCTATGCTCCTTTTAAAAACAATCGTTGAACTTATCTTCTTATACCCGGTTGCAGCCTTTTTTAATAAGCGATCGTTATTATGGTTATTCCCGCTGATGCAACCCGTTCATATCCTATACACCGTCATTGCCGGCTGGCTGGGCGCTTTTGGCAGTTATACATGGAAAGAAAGAAGGGTGAAATAACCTGCTGAATTTGTAATTTAGAGGATGGCAGGAAACCGTTTTTCATTCAGGGCTCAAACCTGGAAGCGCCTTAAAAAAAACAAGGGTGCCCTGTTTGGCCTGCTCATAATTATTCTTGCCGTATTCACATCTCTGTTCGGTTATGTTATTGCACCAGATAATTCTCCTAATGCCGATCTGCAAACGGTGGAGATACAGGCAAAGAAACCTGGGTATACCCAGCAGTTTTTAAAAATAAACGAAAAGAAATATTGGGCCGGCTCCTGGCTTGAGCATATTTTAACAGGTAAAAAAAATCATTTCAGATTAATACCTATTAAAGGGTATCGCATTAACGGCGACAGCCTGCTGGCAGATAAATTCATTGATGACGACACTTCCGTTGTTCAATACTATTCCGTTAATGACTTAACTTTTCATGATCCTTCAGCTATCCGGGAAAATATCATCACAAAAAAATACTGGCTGGGTACCGATAAATTCGGCCGGGATATTTTAAGCCGCCTGATCATCGGCACCAGGGTTAGTTTAGCTGTTGGCCTGATTGCTGTGCTCATCTCGCTCACCCTTGGAATAATTTTAGGCGCACTCGCCGGCTATTACCGCGGCTGGGTTGATGAGCTGATCATGTGGCTGGTGAATGTTACCTGGAGTATTCCAACATTGCTTTTGGTATTCGCCATCACCATGGCCATGGGCAAGGGCTTCTGGCAGATATTTATTGCCGTTGGTTTAACGATGTGGGTGAGTGTTGCCCGTTTGATACGGGGACAGGTAATGGCTATTAAAGAGATGGAATATGTGCAGTCGGCAAAGGCATTGGGTTTAAAGAACAGCCGCATCATTCTTCGGCATATTTTACCAAATATACTCGGGCCCGTGATGGTGATCGCTGCAGGGAATTTTGCAACCGCAATAATTGTAGAAGCCGGGCTGAGTTTTTTAGGCATCGGCATTCAGCCGCCGCAACCAAGCTGGGGGCTGATGATAAAAGAGAATTATAATTTCATCATCACCCATAACCCGATGCTGGCATTGATACCCGGCTTTGCCATCATGTTACTGGTACTCGCTTTTAATTTGCTGGGCAATGGACTGAGGGATGCGGTGGATGTGAAGGAAACGTAAAACTGATACAGGATTCTTGATCCTGAATACCAGATGCAGTCTAATTATCAAAAAGTTTTTCAAAGTTTCCGGGAATAGCCAGCATCCGGGATCTGGTATCCGGTTTCTACCCCGCCGGCGCCACCTGCACATTCCTGTTAAACCCTTCTTCCAGTGAAATAAATGTTTCGGTACGCTCGATGCCTTTTATCTTCTGCAGTTCGTCATGCAATACAGAACGAAGCTGGGTAATGTCTTTACAAACAATTTCAATGAACATGCTGTAATTACCGGTGATGTAATTCAGCCGCACGATCTCGGGTATATTCATCAGGTCTTTTGCAACCGCATCGTATAAAGAACTTTTTTCCAGGTATATTCCTACAAAGGCGGTAATATCATAGCCTAGTTGTTTCAGGTCAACATTAAGTCTTGTACCTTTAACAATGCCGGATTCCTGTAACTTTTTTATGCGAACATGAATGGTTCCGCCGCTTACAAAGAGTTTTTTTCCCAGTTCGGCATAAGAGATCTCTGCGGTTTCCATCATTTCATGAATGATCTGGAGATCCAATTTGTCAAGATTTAATTTAGCAGCCATTTCGTTTTGGGTTTTTTAAGTTTTTTAAACTAACAAGCAAATATTTAAATTATTTCTATAATTTCCAAATATTTAATAAAATATTTTAAACGTATTGGATATTACCATAGATTTGTGCTATCAATCCCGGTAGCTATCGGGAAGTTCTTAAAAATTGTGGGGTGATGAAATTTTTGGCAGACATGCCCCCTTGTCTCGGGGGTGAGGGCAACAGGATAAACGTAACATAGAGCCGGGTTGATAGCAATATCAGTCCGACCGGGGTCGACCACCGAACCTGCCTGCCGGTAGGCAGGCTTTGTGTTACAGCTAACTGCCTCGTGAAGGTTCGATCCCTTCCCCTACAGCATTTGAAAGGCTCAGAATTAGCGTTACCGCTTGATTTTGAGCCTTTTTTGTTTTTTTGGAGTTGACAAAGAGGGACTTTACCAGGTCTTCTGGTTATGTTAAATCAAAATAGAATTTCCAGGATTCTCTTAATTAACGCTTCTTCCTTATCTCAATAAAATAGCCCCTACAATACTTTGAAATCTTCAAGATTGTCCTTAACCCCAGAGTCGTGTTCAGCCTGTACCTTGTCAAATATAGGGATGGCTTGTTTTAGCCATTATTATCATCCTAAGCAATAAAAAAGTATCTTACAATACTTGTAATAAAGATCAATGATTGTAAATACCCTATCATGTAAACTCTTATTACTGGCGCTACTTTTCAGCTTTGTAGTGCAGCCGTCCTTTGCACAGAAAGAAATAAGTAATTTTCATTACAGCAATACTGGTATTACTTACAATTCAGGAAATCCACAAACAATACCCGGAGTACCAACACCAAATAGTGAATGGAGTATTGCTACATGTTCCGACAGTATTGGAAATGTAATGTTCGATTTTTGTTATACCAACCCTACTGTTGGACCACGTAACGGGGTCGTATTCGACAAAAACTACCAGGTGATGCCTGGCAGCAACTTATTCGGTCCTCACTATGGTTATGGGACTACAGCTTTGGTTGCCCCGGTTCCGGCTAACAATTCAAAATTCTATTTATTTTACCAGGTATATCAATCATTATCAGCGTCAGTCTACCGATGGGTATTAAAATATGCGGTAATTGATATGTCTTTAAATGGTGGATTAGGTAATGTTACAAGTGCCGACAATCCAATTGATACAACAAATGCTGACCAACAGATAACCCCGTTTACGCTTGTGCAACAAAGGGGATCTGATAATTTCTGGGTGATAACCTGCAGGGCCAATTCAGACACGCTGTATTCAAGGTTTGTAAATTCAGCTGGTGTTAATAATAATAAAGTTATCAGTAAGGCGGGCACAATTTGGTTTACGAATGTATCTAACTATGTAAGCCTGACCACATCGCATGATGGGAGTATGATTGCCGGAGCCCGCATTGGTAATCTGATACCACAAAATATTTGTCAGGTTTTTTATTTCAATTCGCAAACAGGAAAAATAACAGATAAGGTTTCTACTAAGATATATGGTAATCCTTATCTTGGAACGACGCCCGCCACACTCAACGTCCTGGAATTTTCGCCGGATAACAAGCTTTTATACAGGCTCTATTCTGTCTATGTGAATTTTAACGGCAGGTGCGCAAACACTTACGATAACATTCTTGAACAATATAACCTTTGTTATACTGATTCAACTGCATTAACACAATATAGTTACTCAAAATTGTTTTTTTGCAAGCCTTATCAGTTCTATATACCTCGTGTTGTACTGAATAAAAAAATGCATTTGGCATTTCATTATGGAATACCGAAATATGGGAATATTGATTTTCCCAATCATATTGGCGACTCTTATAACTTTAGTGAAGTTCCCTTTCCTGCAGGTTTACAATCTCTTGAAAGTCGACAGTTTTATCATGCCTACGTTCAAAAAGCTATAAAAAACTGTATTGTTTATACCGGAGGATGCTATCCGGACTCTTTGCATTTTTCTATAACCCGTGATACAACAGCACGTGTAGAGTGGGATTTTGGTGATCCTGCTTCGGGAATAAATAATACAGCTTCGACAGTTAGAGCTGCACATATTTTTTCTTCTCCCGGCATTTATACTGTAACAGCAAAAATATTCAATGCGTCAAACCTGCTTATTGACAGTATGACTGAAATCGTAGAAAGAAAAGATCCTAACAAGCGTTTATTGTATCCACTTCCTACAGATACCGTATTATGCGAAGGCAGTTCATTGACAATAAAACCGCAGTGCATTAATGGCATTTTTGAATGGGGAGAAGGTAATGGCGTACCCATACTAAACTATGGGATTCGTGATAGCTTATTTGTTATAAACAGTTCGGTTACCGTGTATATAAAAATGATTCAAAACGGATGTAACGGATGTGAGCAAACCGATTCAATAAAGATAACATTTGTACCAAAACCCAGTGTTGCTTTTGCCCGTTACGGTTCTCTTTGTACAGGAGATTCTGTAAAACTTGATGCTACATTTCCTGGCGCTTCTCATTTTTGGAGTACAGGAGACACGGCAGATTATATATGGGTAAAGCAAGGTGGAACATACTGGGTAAACAGTATCATTAATCAAACAGGTTGTACTTCAAGTGATACTATAACTATAACTGAGTATCCAGCCGTACAGGTAACATTGCCTCAGGATACAATTCTTTGCCAGGGAGAAACTTTAACATTGATACCTGGGATTGTTAATGCTACAAGTCATACATGGAACGGAACAGGTTATAATGGCGACTCATTAGTGGTGACGCAAACCGGAACGTATTGGGTTACGGCAATCAATACTAACGGATGCAGTTCGTCTGATACAATAAATGTGATTTTTAAGCCATCTCCTTTATTCTCTTTAGGAAATGATACCACTATTTGCGGTGGTACTTTCATAAACCTGGCCCCTTCACCACTTCAAAATAATGTGAGTTATCTATGGAGTACAAATAGCACCAATGCAACTATATCAGTGGCCAATCAGGGAGCTTATTGGCTAAAACTTACATCCACAGTTAATGGTTGCTATTGGTTGGATACAATCAATATAACTTTCAAAACGCTTCCAAATTTTTCGTTAGGGCCTGATAGATCAGTTTGTGAAAAAGACACGGTTTCTCTAAATGCTACAGTAACCGGTGCATCTGGATATACCTGGAATACCGGAGCAGCCACATCCGTGATTAAGGTTTTTCAAACTGGTATTTATTGGTGCGATGTGAGCAAGGATGGTTGTTTATATCGTGATAGTGTATCTATAATAGTTAAACCACAGCCTGTTGTTAACCTTGGTAATGATGCTTCGCTCTGTGAAGGCAATACCTTGTTACTTGATGCTACCAATCCTAATGCTACTTATTTGTGGCAGGACAGAAGTACAGCAGCCGTATATCTTGTAAAGCAAACAGGCAAATACTATGTAACTGTAAACAGAGCCGGATGTTTTGCAAGAGACACAGTTAATATAACTTATGTTTCAAAGCCTGTATTTACCCTGGGACCAGATCAGCCTATTTGCAATGGCATGCAGATAACTTTAAATCCACGCATTAATGGTGTAAGCTATTTATGGCAGGATGGTTCTTCTTCGCCAACATATACCGTAAGCCAACCCGGTCTTTATCATCTTACAGCGATCAATAATTGCGGCAGTAAAAAAGATTCTGTACTTATTACAACGGGTGCCTGCAAATTATATATCCCTTCTGCCTTTACTCCAAATCATGACGGGAAAAACGATGTCTTTAAATCATATTTTGGAGAAAATGTTACAGAATACCATCTACAAATACTTAATCGGTATGGTAACTTGGTATTTGAAAGTACAGATAAAAGTATTGGATGGGATGGAACCTACAAAGGCGTGGCTCAACCTCAAGGCTCTTATCTCTGGGTCATAAATTATCAGCTAACCGACAAACCGGAAAAACAACTATTGAAAGGATCTGTACTCCTTATCAGGTAATAATCATTAAAAGAAGCTTATAGAGTCTTCGGTGAAAAACAGAGGCTGTTTATTGCTTTTATCTTACCATATTGCCGTTCTATAAAATACCTCACACAAGGTATTTTCCCGGTCTTCCCAAAAATTATCTTCACAGAAAAGAAAAGAAAATGAAACGGTTGACTGAGCAAGCGGATGCACCTGGAAAGCAGTTTTTCTATCTGCACTTTCTTATTGTAAAAAACCGCTGCCGGCTACAGCTTTAAAGCCTTTGTTAATAACGGAGGCTTTTTATTTTTAGCACTACAGAAAATTTTCTTCCGGGACCTATTCCGTTGCAATTTTATAAACCGTCTTCGAAATATACTTCTTCCCCGGCATTAAAATGGTTGAAGGAAAATGAGGCTGATTCGGAGAATCCGGGAAGTGCTGCGTTTCGAGGCACAGCGCCGAATATTTTTTGATCGCTTTACCATCCCGGTTCTTATTACTGCCATCCAGCAAATTGCCAGTATATAATTGCAGTCCGGGCTCTGTGGTGAATACCGAAAGTTGTGGTTGCCCGGACGGGCCGGCCAGCAATACAGCAAATGAAAACATGCTTCCGTTCTTGTTCAGCACAAAATTGTGATCATATTCTTCACTGGTAGTTTCAAGTTTATCTTTAATTGCAGTCAGCTCCCGGAAATCGAATGCCGTTTCTTTCACCGGCATCAGTTTGCCAGTTGGTATCTGTTCTGCATTCAGCGGGGTATAGCGATCCGCATTTATCTGCAGGAAATGATCGAGCACCGGGCTGTTCATATCGCCGGATAAATTAAAATAACAATGACTGGTAAGATTCACCGGTGTAGGTTTATCGGTCACTGCCGAATAACCGATGATCAGTTCATCGTCATCGGTATAAGAAAATTCTGCCGTGACATTTAAATTGCCGGGATAACCTTCTTCCCCATCCCGGCTGAAGTAATTAAGTGATAGTACCGGGCACTCTTTTACGATCACAGATGCATCCCAGATTTTTTTATTGAATCCCCGGTTTCCGCCGTGCAAATGATTATTGCCATCGTTACGGGCAAGCACATAATTTATTCCGTTGATGGAAAAATATCCGTTTGCGATCCGGTTGGCATACCGGCCGGCAATGCATCCGAAATAAGACGTATCATCCAGGTATTGCTGCAGCGTATCAAACCCAACCACAATGTTCTTTACTCCGTGGTTCGTATCATTTATTATCCAGGAAGTGATGGTACCTCCGTAGTTGATCACCGAAACACTGTTCCCCTTTGCATTCAACAGCGTGAAGCGAAAGATCTCCTTCCCGTCATACTCTCCAAAATGTTCTTTTGTGATCCTGCTCATTTGATCAATCTTGAAAATTCGTTTTTTCATTTACCGGGAACAAGGAACGGTTTACACCCCATTCCAGTCCACGTAGTTCTGCCAGTCCACGCAAACGCCCGATGGCACTGTATCCCGGGTATGTTATTTTATGCAGGTCATCCAGCATCTGGTGGCCATGGTCGGGTCGCATGGGTATGGAAATATTCCGTCGCTTCATCAGCTGCACCACTTCCTTCATGATGGCATACATGTCTGTATCACCGGCAAGATGATCGGCTTCATAAAAATTGCCTTCTTCATCCCGTTTTGTATTACGCAGGTGAAGAAAGTGAATATGATCGCCAAAGCGTTGTATCATACTTACCAGGTGATTATCGGCCCTTGCACCAAATGAGCCCGTACAAAAACACAATCCGTTTGCCGGCGAAGGTACGGACCGGATGATATCAAGTGCATCCAGCTCTGTACTGACCACCCTGGGTAATCCAAGAACCGGGTAAGGCGGATCATCGGGGTGAATGGCCATCTGCAGTCCGCATTCTTCTGCAACCGGCACCACCTGCTTGAGAAAATAAAAAAGATGCTGCTGCAATTGTTTGGCATTGATGCCTTCGTAGGTTTTTAATGCCGTCAGTACCTGTTCAGCAGTAAATGCCTCATCACTGCCCGGTAAACCCAGCATGATATTGCGAAACAGTTTTTCTTTATCCGCCTCACTCATCTTTTCAAACCTTGCCTTCGCCTTCTTTATTTCTTCTTCGGTATAATCTTTTTCGGCCCCGGTCCTTTTCAGTAAAAACAAATCAAATGCAATGAATGCCAAACGCTCAAAATACAAAGCCCTGCTTCCATCCGGCATGGGATAAGAAACATCCGTACGCAGCCAATCCAGTATCGGCATGAAATTATAGGTGACCACTTTTAACCCGCAGGCTGCCACATTACGTAAACTTATTTTATAGTTTTCGATGTACTGAAGATAATCGCCATTCTGTTTTTTTATGTCCTCATGTACCGGCAGGCTTTCAATCACCGTCCATGTTAACCCGGCTTCTTCAATTATTTTTTTTCTATTATTGATCTCATCAACCGTCCACACATCACCAACAGGAATGTGATGCAGGGCTGTTACCACGCCGCTGCACCCGGCCTGGCGTATGTCTTTTAAACTTACCGCATCATTCGGGCCGAACCACCGCATCGTTTGTTCCATCAGCATATTTACCTGTTTTTATTTTTGTAGTGTTGCAAATTTAATAAAGCAGCTTCACCTCGTCTTATATGGAGTAATGGTATTTATTTTTCCGGCGGCATCATAGGTAAGTTCCGTCAGCTTCACCGATCGTAGATGTGTTATACCTTTGCTTAAGCTGGAATCGTGATAAAACAAATACCACTTGCCGTTAAATTCGCAAATGGAATGGTGCGATGTCCAACCCACTACCGGTTCAAGAATGCGTCCCTGGTAAGTGAATGGCCCGTACGGATTGTCGGCAATGGCATAACATATATAATGTGTATCGCCGGTTGAATAGGAGAAATAATATTTCCCATTATACTTATGCATCCACGATGCTTCAAAAAATCTTCTTTCGGTATCGCCCTGCAGCAACGGCTTTCCGTTTTCATCTAAGATGATCACATCCTTTGGTTCTTCGGCAAATCCAAACAGGTCATCGGTAAGCCTTGCAACCTTTGCACACAATGCAGGTTCATCAGTTGCAGGAAGCTGTGCAACCGGGCTTTTTTCTTCCGCGGCATTAAAACTACCTGTTCTCCAGCGTTGCAATTGTCCGCCCCAAATGCCGCCAAAATACATATAATGACTGCCGTCTTCATCTTTGAAAACTGCAGGGTCAATAGAAAAACTGTTTTTTATTGCCTGCGTTTGTGGTATGAATGGCCCTGTTGGTGAATTGCCCGTTGCCACGCCAATGCGGAAGATACCATCATGGTCTTTGGCAGGAAAGAATAAATAATACAATCCTTTTTTTTCGGCTGCATCCGGCGCCCACATTTGTTGCGATGCCCAGGGAACATCTTTTATATGCAATGCCAGTCCATGGTCGGTAGCTTCTCCGGCAGGGCCATTCATTGACAACACATGATAATCTTCCATGGCAAAATGACTTCCCAGGTCGTCAAAAGCATCGCCGGCATCTATATCGTGCGATGGATAGATGTAAATTTTCCCGTTAAATACATGAGCAGAGGGGTCTGCAGTATAGATGTGCTTTACCAGTGGTTGCGAAATAGCTCTTCGGTTTAAATCATTAAAATCAATGTGATCAATACTATCCTCCGGCATAATTAATGGTTACTGGTTAAAGGTCAATTGCGTCTTGCTTTTAAATCATTTTCAATTTGTATTTCTTTTGATTTATTTATTTCATAAAAGAAAAGTAAGCCAACCGCTATGAGAAAAGGTATTGCCGGGTAAATACTGATCAGCATTTTAATACCGCTGATTGCGCTTTCAGTTTGCCCCGTTGTACTTTTTGGCACATACCCGTAATTCCCCAATATCCACGACACCAATGAACTTCCAATGCTAAGCCCGGCCTTTAAACCAACCATCATGGCCGAAAAAATTATTGCAGTGGCCCTGCGGTTGGTTTTCCATTCACTAAAATCCGCTACATCGGCGATCATTGTCCATAATATAGGTGTGCTGATGCCATAAAAAAAACCGTGTAGTATCTGCATGCCAAATATCAACCCTATTGAATGAGGCGTAAGAAAATAAAAGGAAATAATGAACAGGGTTGAAATAAATAATGACGCCATAAATGTATTTCGCTTACCATACCGGTTGGCAAATTTCTGCGAGATCATAATACCTGCCAGGCCCGCCAATATTCCGCCCCCATTAAATACGCCCAAACTAAGCGACGTATCATTCTCAAATGTTGGGAGGAATTTTTTAAAGGGCTCTAAAAATGCTGTAAGCCCGGCTTTATCAACATAATTTTCGAAATAGTAAACATAAGAGCCGCCTTTCATTGCCAGGGTAATAAATACCAATGTTGTTGTAATCAGCATTATAACCCAGGGCTTGTTTTTAACGAGGTCTGCCAGGTCTTCTTTTAAGCTTGATTTTTGTTCGGCTTTGGGAACAACCCTTTCTTTTGTAGAAAAAAAGCAGATCAAAAGCATCACTGTTCCAATAATTGCAAGCACCGTCATTACTTTCGACATGCCAACTGCCTTATCGCCGCCGCCAGCACTGATAATGAAATTGTACATGAATACCTGTACAAAAAACTGGGAGAACATCACTGCCACAAACCGGTAAGACGACATGCTGTTTCGCTCTTTCATATCGCCGGTAATAACACCGCTTAATGCAGAATAGGGTAAATTATTTGCTGCATATAATAAAAGCAACAGTGTATAAGTAATTACTGCATAAATAAGCTTCCATTTGTCCGACCCGCCGGGAGTTGTAAAAGCCAACATGGCAACAACACCAAGGGGAACAGCAGTCCATAATATCCATGGCCTGAACTTTCCCCATCTAGACCTGGTACGATCTGCAAGAGCTCCAATCAGGGGGTTAAATCCAAATGCAGCAACAAGGCCTACTGTAAGGATAACAGCAGAAGCCTGTTTTGTATCAAGGCCATAAATATCAGTATAAAAGTATGCCAGGTAGGTAACCAGGGTCTGGAAAACAAGGTTGGCAGCGAGATCGCCCAGACTATAACCAATTTTTTCTCTTACAGATAATTTTTGCTGCGTTTGATTCATTTGCCGGATTTAGTATTTTATAAATTATTTCCTGCCAGTGCCATTACTTTATAATAAGCAGGCTTGGGTTTGAATTCCCTGTCAAACAACAATGGATAATTTGTCCTGCCCGGAACCGGCCAGCCATTCAGCCAGCTTTGTCCATCATTCACACCCCAGAAAGTAACGCGACTTACCTTATCCTTATATTTCAAAAACAACCTGAACAACGCTTCGTAATCATTGGCCAGTTGTTGCTGTACGCTATCGGGCAGGCCATTAATATAAGGATTGAGAGACGGATCACTTTTCATACGCTGGCTCACATCGGCGCCTGAAAAATCACGGGGCAGCACTTCAATATCCAATTCGGTAAACATTACCTTTATACCGAGCGCCGAATACGCAAGTATGCTTTCTTCAATTTCTTTCAGTGGCATTTTACCAAGATGCCAATGCCCCTGAATACCCACCCCATCAATTCTGACAGCAGCTGCCTGTATTTTTTTGATCAATGCGATGCAACCAGCCCGTTTTCCAGGCTGTTCGATATTATAGTCATTATAATATAGCTCAGTTTGCGGAGCAGCCTGCTGGGTAAGCCTGAACGCTTCTGTAACAAAATTTTCACCCAGGTAATCCAAAAAGACCGATTTACGCATGGTTCCGTCTTCATTCAGCGCTTCATTCACCACATCCCACGACAATACTTTGCCATTGTATCTTCCGGCTACCGTTTTGATATGATTGCTGAAATATTGCTTTACCGAATCAGCATCTTTCATTTCCCTCACAAAACGCGGCAGCTGGCTATGCCAGATCAATGTGTGGGCATTGATGCTGATACCGTGCTTCTTACCATATGCCACCAGTTTATCGGCGAGATCAAAATTGTACCGGTCCCATTCCGGGTGAATGATCTCGGCTTTCATAATATTTTCAGGAGTAGCCGTATTGAATTGCTGCAAAATGAGCTCAGCAGCTTTTGGATCCTTTTCTTCGATCTGTGAAGAATTAAGTGCGGTTCCGATCAGGAAATATTTTTTAAACGTTTCTTTCAGCGAAGAAGCAGAAGTATTTGAAGTAATTTTTTTACTGCTGCTGCAGTCCGAATAAGATACTGCTGTAATTAACAATATGGCACTGATCGGTAAAAAGGTCTTATTCATAACGTTCACTTTGCCACTCCCAGAGGGGAGAAGTATGTAAATATTGAAACGATGATCACCACAATGATCAGTGAGAGAATCACATCCCGCTTATTCCAGCTTGCACGGCTTGATGCCCGGTCTTCCGCCACGGTAGTGGCAAAGGTCAATCCCCTTATATGTTCATCATCGGGTTCAGGGGTGAGCAGGCTTACAATAACCATCACTGCTACAGAAAACAAAAAAAGATAGATACAGAAATAGAGGAAGTTAATGGTTGCAAAATCAAGGAGCAGCCCGCTGAGGTCTTTTTGAAAAAGTTCCAGTGTCAGTTTTATTATTCCAATCACAAAGCCGGCTACCATGGCAGTGTAAGCACCTGTTGCATTAAGACGTTTAAAGAACACCCCCAATAAAAATACGGCTGCAATGGGAGGTGCCAGGTAAGATTGCACACTTTGAAGGTATTGGTATAAAGTGCTGGAGATCCTTCCCATCATCGGTATCCAAACCATGCCAAGCACTACTACAACAGCCGTTGCAATACGCCCCACTTTAACCAATTCTTTCCCGCTTGCTTCCGGTTTCATTTTTTGGTAGATGTCCATGGTAAACAAGGTAGAGCAGGCATTATATACCGAAGCCAGTGATGCCATCAATGCAGCCAGTAATCCGCCGGCCAGCAAGCCCCTCAATCCCATCGGCATTAGTTGTTCCACCATAGCGGGGAAGGCAGCATTGTAATCGGCTGTTCCATCTGAATTAATTGGCAAAATCAACTGGCCACGCTGGTGCAAAACATAAGCGATCAACCCGGGAATAAGGAAGATAAAAAAGGGAAGCAGTTTTAAATAAGCCGCGAAAATGGTTCCTCTTCTTGCTTCTTTTTCATTTTTTCCGGCAAGGCATCGCTGAACGATGTGCTGGTCGGTACACCAGTACCATATCCCCACGATCGGCGATGCAAATAAAATTCCCAGCCACGGAAAATCCGGATCACTCAACGGGCGGAACATGTTCAGTTTCTCCGGTGGTATGGCCGATATCATTCCACTCCATCCTCCTACCTTATCCAGTCCCATATATAATAAAACACCTGAGCCGATCAACAGAACGAATGCCTGTATGGCTTCTGTATACATTACCGCATGCAGTCCGCCAAAAACGGTGTATACCCCGGTAACAACAACCAGGATGATTGCACCTTCCCAGAAACCCACACCCAGGAACTGGTTAAACACCAGGGCGCCGGCAAAAATGGTTACCGATGCTTTGGCAATTACATAACTGAGCAATTGAATGATGGATAATAAGCGCCTTGCCTTTGCATTGAATCTTCTTTCCAGGAATTCCGGCATGGTATATACCTGGCTGCGCATATAAAACGGAACAAACACCCAGCCAAGCAGCAATACGATCCACGAATGCAGTTCGTAATGACCCATCACTGTTCCTGATTTTCCCGCCGTTCCTGCCAGCCCTACAATGTGTTCCGAACCTACGTTTGATGCAAGGATGGAAGCACCGATCACCCACCAGCCCAGGTTGCGGTTCGCCAGAAAATAATCGGTAGGTGAATTCTTACTCTTCCGGATAGACCAGATGGAGATACCTGCAATTACCAGCATGTAAAGGATAAGAAATATCCAGTCGAGTGAACCCAAAAAATGCATACAGTAAGTTTTGGTTACTAAATATTATTAAAGAAGATTTAAAACGCACGCTTTCGTCCGCTGTCCATTCCCTTTCACGCATCCAGTGAGAACGGGAGAAAAAAATATCCCGTTTTCTATTTCGGCGAAGTTCTTCAACCCAGCAAACTGTACACTAAACTTCTAAACCCAAAATCTCCAAGCTTAGATATACCGGTTAATAATATTCTCCATGTACTCCTGTTTACCGCTGATGATCTTTGGTTCGCCGTTCTCAACCGCGTAGTTTCTCAGGTCTTCCAGTGATAATTCCCCTGCTTCATATTCTTTTCCTTTGCCGCTGTCGAAGGATGCATATCTCTCCGTTCTTATTTTTTTGTAGTCTGATTTTTGCAAAACAGCATCTGCAACGATCAATGCCCTGGCGAATGTATCCATACCACCTATATGTGCATGAAACAGGTCTTCTGCATCGGTGGAGTTGCGGCGGATCTTTGCATCGAAGTTGATGCCGCCGCCTTTAAAGCCACCGGTTTCCAAAACAACCAGCATGGCTTCTGCCAGTTCATTGATGTTATTAGGGAACTGGTCGGTATCCCAGCCGTTCTGGTAATCGCCGCGGTTGGCATCCATGCTGCCCAGCAGTCCTGCATCAGCGGCTACCTGCAACTCATGTTGAAATGTGTGACCGGCAAGCGTGGCGTGATTTACCTCTATGTTGAGACTGAAATCATTTAACAGGTCGTACTGTCGTAAAAAACCGATTACGGTTTCAGAATCATAATCGTATTGATGCTTGGATGGTTCGCATGGTTTTGGTTCTATGAAGAATTGTCCTTTGAAACCGTTTCTTCTTGCATAATCTTTTGCTGTGTGCAGAAACCTGGCAAGGTGTTCTTTCTCTCTTTTCATATTTGTATTTAGCAGGCTCATGTATCCTTCCCTTCCTCCCCAGAAAACATAATTCTCTCCACCCAATGCAATGGTTGCATCCAGTGCTGCTTTCACCTGTGCCCCGCCATGTGCCAGCACATGAAAATCGGGATTGGTGGCAGCGCCGTTCATATATTTTTTATTTGAAAAAAGATTGGCCGTGCCCCATAATAATTTTACGCCGCTGGCGTCTTGTTTTTCTTTGAGATAAGCGGTTATTGCCTGTAATCTTTTTTCATTGTCAGCTACATCATTGGTATATTCCACTACATCCACGTCATGAAAACAATAGTATGGCAGGCCAAGTTTGGTTATGAATTCAAATGCGGCGTCTGCTTTGTCCTTTGCTTTTTCCACGGCATCACGAACTGAGCCTGTCGAAGTATTATCCCAGGGGAAGATATGGGTAGGTTCACCAAACGGATCGGCACCGCTGCCAACAAAGGAGTGCCAGTATGCACAGGCAAAACGCAAATGCTCTTTCATGGATCTGCCTGCCACTATCTTATTTTCATCGTACCAACGAAAAGCCAACGGGTTATCCGTTCCGGTGCCTTCGTATCTGATTTTCGGAATGCCTTTAAAAAATTCATTCTGTCCTGCTGCAATTTTCATCGTCGTTTTTTTATTTAAGCTATGTTGATTAATTGATCTTCATTCTGAAGCCTGTTGAGTTTTTCATTTAAAAATTCTTTCCATCGCTGGTAGAGTTCTTCATGGATATTATGACTTTCGGGTTCTACAGAACCAATGGGCTTCCTGTTACTGAAAGCCTCGGTAGTATCTTTAAATATCCCGGCGCCGATGCCTGCACCAATGGCAGCACCGTAGCTTCCGTCTCCTTCATAAAATTCCACGGCCACCTGTGTGCTGTTTACAAATGATTTTGTGAAGACATCACTTAAAAAAAGATTGGTGCGGCCTGCCCGGATGATGGATGGCTGCATGCCGTTCTCCCGCATGATATCGAGGCCATACCGGAATGCAAACGCCACGCCTTCCTGTGCCGCTCTTATCAAATGTGCATCGGTGTGAATATTAAAATCGAGGTTTTTAAAATGTGCCCCTACTACTTTATTGTTAAGCATACGCTCGGCCCCGTTGCCGAATGGCAGCGTCATCAACCCATTTGAACCGGGTGCAATGCCTGATGCAATATTGTTTAATTCAGGATAAGTACGGTTGGAGCCGATGAGGTTTTTTATCCAGCGGTTAAAAATTCCGGCGCCGTTTATACATAATAAAATACCGATCCTGTTCTTACTGAGCTGGTGATCCAGATGTGCAAAGCTGTTGATCCTGGATTGATGGTCATATTCAAGCTCATCGCTTACACCATAGATCACGCCACTGGTACCGGCGGTGGCAGCCACTTCACCGGGCTGCATTACATTCAATGAAAGGGCGTTATTAAGCTGGTCGCCAGCTTTATAAGAAACCGGTATGCCGGGTTTCAATGACAGTCTTGTTGCCACGGTATCTTTTAATGATCCGTGAGATGAGAACAGAGTATTTATCTTCGGGAAGACAGACGGATCAAAACCAAAATAATTAATGATGTCTGTTGAGATATTATTATTCCGGAAATCCCAGAATATTCCTTCCGACAGTGCAGATGTTGTGGTGGTAATTGAGCCGGTCAATTTCATGGCAATGAAATCGCCGGGCAACATGGCCTTGTCGGTCTTTTCAAAAACAGCCGGTTCATTTTCTTTGACCCATGCCAGTTTTGCTGCGGTAAAATTTCCGGGTGAGTTTAACAGGTGATACAAACATTTTTCTGTTCCGATGTTTGCAAAAGCTTCATCGCCTGTTTCAACCGCACGGCTGTCGCACCAGATGATGGCGTTGCGTAACACATGCTGGTCCTTATCCACCAGCACCAGGCCATGCATTTGATAAGCGATGCCTATTGCGGCAATATCAAGCGGATCGTATAGTTTGGTTGCGTTGCACTTGAGAATAGCCTGTTTTACATTTTCCCACCAGCCGTCGGGGCTTTGTTCGGCCCAACCGGGATGTAAAGAGATAATGTCTGCTTCTGTTTCGGGGTATTGAACCGATGCAACAGGCTGCTGTGTTGCTGTATCCAGTACAGAAACTTTTACCGATGAAGTACCCAGATCAATTCCTAACAGCAACATGTTTTTTCTAATTTCTAAATTTATTTAAACCTGTTGACAAAAGCCAAAGAAAAAGAAAGGGTGGGAAAATCCACCCTCCCTTTAACGACTGCATATATGAGAAAACTAACTGC
>Ga0209023_10001510_pt1 | contig 30986 bp, 29 predicted proteins | sample LakOneMetagenome_FD_187468 | JGI IMG/M metagenome (GOLD analysis project Ga0209023, IMG submission 187468) | Freshwater and sediment microbial communities from Lake Erie, Canada (SPAdes) (version 2) | ecosystem: Environmental > Aquatic > Freshwater > Lentic | place: Lake Erie, Canada...
GAGCTGAGCCGTCAACCTGGGCTCCTTCACCTGCGCCATCACCTCCACCCGGCGGTCGAGATTACGATGCATCATGTCGGCGCTGCCGATCCAGAATTCGTTGATGGCGCTGAAGTGAATAATGCGTGAATGTTCGAGGAACCGGCCGAGGATCGAACGCACCACGATGTTCTCCGAGAACCCCGGCGCCCCCGGCCGCAACGCGCAGATGCCGCGAACCACGACCTCGACCCGCACCCCCGCCTGTGAGGCGCGGTAGAGCGCATCGATCACCTGCTCGTCGACCAGAGCGTTCATCTTCAGCCGGATGCGCCCGTCGGCGCCGCCGCGGGCCGCCTCGACCTCCCGCTCGATGCGCTCGATGATGCCCTTGCGCACACTGTGCGGGGCGACCAGCAGATTGCGGTAGCTGACTTTTCGCGAATAGCCGGTGAGCGAATTGAACAGGTCGGTCAGATCCGCGCCGATGTCCGGCGACGCGGTCAGCAGACCCACGTCCTCGTAGAGTCGCGCGGTCTTGGGGTTGTAGTTGCCGGTGCCGATATGGCAGTAGCGGCGGATCGTCGAACCCTCACGCCGCACCACCAGGCACGTCTTGCAGTGGGTCTTGAGCCCGATCAGTCCGTAGACCACGTGCACGCCGGCCTGCTCCAGCTTGCGTGCCCAGGTGATGTTCGCCTGCTCGTCGAACCGGGCCTTGATCTCGACGAGGGCCACCACCTGCTTACCGGCCTCGGCGGCGTCGATCAGGGCGTTGACGATCGGGGAGTCACCCGAGGTCCGGTACAGGGTCTGCTTGATGGCCAACACGTTCGGGTCGGCTGCGGCCTGCTCGATGAACCGCTGCACCGTCGTCGAGAACGAGTCGTAGGGATGGTGCACCAGCACATCGCCGTCGCGCAGCGTCGCGAAAATGCTCTTCGGCGTTTCCCGTTCACCGAACGCCGGCGGCGTGGCGGGCACGAACGCGCGGTCCTTGAGCGCCGGCCGGTCCACGCCGTAGACCTGCCACAGCGACGACAGGTCCAGTAGTCCGGGGACCTGGATGACGTCGCCGGGATGGACATCGAGTTCGCGCAGCAGCAATTCGAGCATGTTCTCGGTCATGTCGTCGGCGACCTCGAGGCGCACCGGCGAACCGAACCGGCGCCGCGCCAACTCGCGTTCGAGGGCCTGCAGCAGGTCCTCGTCGCGGTCCTCTTCGACCGCCATGCCGGCATTGCGGGTGATCCGGAAGGCATGGTGTTCCACGATGTCCAGGCCGGGGAACAACGCCGGCAGGAACGCCGCGATCAGTTCCTCCATGGGCAGGAACCGGACGTTGTGGTGACCGTCCTCCCGTTCGTCACCCTTGAGTTCGACGAACCGGTCGACGTTGTCGGGCACCTTGATACGCGCGAAATGCGTGGTGCCGTCCTCGGGCTGGCGCACGGTGATCGCCAGGTTGAGGCTCAGCCCGCTCACGAACGGGAACGGGTGCGCCGGGTCGACCGCCAGCGGCGTGAGCACCGGGAAGACCTGCTCGTTGAAGTAGGAGGCGAGCCGATCGCGTTCGTGCTGGTCGATGTCGGACCAGCCGACCACCAGGATGCCCTCGGCGGCCAGCGCCGGACGGACCTCGTCGAGGAAGACCCGCGCGTGCCGGCTGGCAATCTGCTGGGTGCGCTCGCCGATGCGGCGCAGCTGTTCGCGCGGGGACAGGCCGTCGGCCGACCGCACGGACAGCCCCATCTCGTCGCGGCGTTTCAGGCCGGCCACCCGGACCATGTAGAACTCGTCGAGGTTCGACGCGAAGATCGCCAGGAACTTCGCGCGTTCCAGCAGCGGCAGCGACGAGTCGTCGGCCAGGGCCAGCACACGCGCGTTGAAGTCCAGCCAGCTCAGTTCGCGGTTGAGGTACCGGTTTTCCGGCAGTTCCTGGATGTCCAGACCGGGAGAGGTCGCGGCGGGCGGGGCCTCGGGGGACTGATGCCGCCCGTCCGCGGCCACGTCATCCCCAGCAGCCACGGCGGCCGGTTGGTCGGTCTCGATGTCGGTCACCGTTGAATCATCGCCTATCGCAGTGTGGGTTGCTAGCGGCACCGCTCACCGAACCGTTGACCATGTCGATCTCGCGCGCGGTGGCGGTGCCGATGCCGAAGCGCCGGGCCGCGTCCAGGTCGTCGGGTGTGTCAATGTCGCAACGCAGCCCGGGCCACGGTTCGGACAGTTCGATTGCGCCCGAATTTCGGTGGGAAACAGCGGAATTGGTTCCGAAGTTGGGATCCAGCGGAACACCGAAGGCGAACAGCGCCGAGGTCCCGGTGCCGTGCCGGTCGGCCACGAAGCTGCGCGGGTAGACGTGCGCGGCGGCGATCGCCTGGTCGAGTTCGACGCTGCGCAATGCGGGCAGATCACCTTGGAGCGCTGCGACATTCGTTGTCTCGGCGCCGACGACCGCGGCCGCGGCACGGATGGCGTTGTTGAGGGGATCGGAGTGCCCGGCCGGGGTGGGGTCGGCGAGCACACGGACCGCCAGTTCGGCCGCGAGTGCGGCAACCCCGGTCTCGTCGGCGTCCGGTGTGACGATGGTGACGGACTGCACGGCCCGTGCTGCGACGGCCGCGGCGAGGGTGTCCGCCAGCATTGCCAGCACCACCCGTTCCCGCGTCCGGTCGCCGAACAGCGGCGCCAACCGGGTCTTGGCCGCGCCGAGTCGTTTGACTGCGATGATCAGGCCGACGCCCGTGCTCATGGTGTCCATCCTGCCAGCGCGGCTCGTCTAGGCTTGCCGGGTGTCCAGCGCGTTGGGAACGGTGACGGTGATGGGTGCGGGCGCATGGGGCACCGCGATCGCCAAGGTGTCCGCCGATGCCGGCAACGATGTGCGGCTGTGGGCCCGGCACCGTGAGGTGGCCGACGAGATCAACTCCACCCGCCGCAACACCGGGTATCTGGGTGACGTCGAATTGCCCGCCAACATCACCGCCGGGACCGATGCCGCGGCGGCGTTGTCCGGTGTCACCACGGTGTTGTGTGCCGTGCCCGCGCAGACGCTGCGCCAGAATCTCGAGGACTGGACACCGCTGCTGACGCGCGGCGCGACGCTGGTCAGCCTGGCCAAGGGCATCGAACTGGGCACGCTGATGCGGATGAGCCAGGTGATCGTGCAGGTCACCGGTGTGGATCCCGGCCAGGTGGCGGTGCTGTCCGGGCCCAACCTGGCCAGTGAGATCGCCGCCGGGCAACCCGCGGCCACCGTCATCGCCTGCGCCGATTCCGGTCGTGCCGTGGCCCTGCAGCGCGGGCTGAACACCAGCTACTTCCGGCCGTACACCAACGCCGACGTCATCGGCACCGAGATCGGCGGCGCCTGTAAGAACGTCATCGCGCTGGCCTGCGGGATGGCCGCCGGCGTCGGCCTGGGGGAGAACACCGCCGCGGCCATCATCACCCGCGGGCTGGCCGAGATCATGCGGCTGGGCATCGCCGTGGGCGCCAAGGGTGCGACGCTGGCCGGCCTGGCCGGGGTCGGGGATCTGGTGGCGACGTGCAGTTCACCGCAGTCGCGGAACCGGGCGTTCGGTGAGCGGCTGGGCCTCGGCGAGACGCTGGAGGCCGCGCAGCTTGCCGGCGGCGGGCATGTGGCCGAGGGCGTGACGTCGTGCGAATCGGTGCTGGCGCTGGCGTCCAGCTACGACGTCGAGATGCCGCTGACCGACGCGGTGCACCGGGTCTGCCATCGCGGCCTGTCGGTGATCGAGGCGGTGGCCGCATTGCTCGGCCGCAGCACCAAGCCGGAGTGAGGTGCGCTCGATGAGCATTGAACCGGGCCGGTTCGGGATTTCTACCCGGACGGTGAAAGCCGTTGATATCCAAGCTTTTCCTGGGGACCCGATTACGCCGCCGATCTTCCCGGCGACGACGTTCCATCTGGAGTCCAACCCCGACAATGCTACTGATGCGCTCGATTTCTACGGCCGCGCCTCGAATCCTGCTTGGCGACAACTTGAATCGGCGCTCGCGGGACTCGAGGGCGCCGCTTCGGCGTTGGTGTTCGGCTCCGGGATGGCGGCCATCACCGCGGTGCTGCGGGCCCTGACGGCGCCGGGCTCGACCCTGGTGGTGCCGGCCGACGGCTACTACCAGGTGCGGGCCTATGCCTCGGAATACCTTGCGCCGCAAGGGGTCAACGTCATTGAGGCGTCCTGCTCCGAGATGTGCGACGCGGCCGGTTCCGCCGATGTGGTACTTGCCGAGACCCCGGTCAACCCCAGCCTGGACGTCACCGATCTGCACCGGTTGGGGCTCATCTGCCGCGGCCGCGGCGCGCGGCTGGTGGTCGACAACACCACCGCGACTCCGCTCGGTCAGTCGCCGCTGGCACTGGGTGCCGATGTGGTGGTGGCCAGCGCCACCAAGGCGCTGGCCGGGCACAGCGACCTGCTGGCCGGTTATGCGGCCGGCGGTGATGCGGAGCTGATGGCCGCGGTGGCCCGCGAACGGCTGCTGTCCGGCCCGGTGCTCGGTGCCTTCGAGACCTGGCTGCTGACGCGCAGCCTGGGCACCGCGGGCCTGCGCTACGAGCGGCAGTGCCAGAACGCGATGGCGCTGGCGGGCGCGTTGAGCCGGCATCCGGCGGTGCGGTCGGTGCGCTACCCGGGGCTGCCCGACGACCCCGCGCACACCGTGGCCGTCGCCCAGATGCGCCGCTTCGGCGGCCTGGTGTCCATCGAACTGGCCGGCGCCGAGGCCGTCGCGCAGCTGGTCGGGCGTAGTGAACTCCTGGTGGCGGCCACCAGCTTCGGGGGCATCCACACCTCGGTGGACCGCCGGGCCCGCTGGGGCGATGCCGTGCCCGCTGGTTTCGCGCGGATTTCCCTCGGCATCGAGGACACCGACGATCTGCTGGCCGATTTCGAGCAGGCCCTCGACCAGAACTGAGCTGTTCGGTGCGTTGTGTGGCCTCGCTCCTCCCCACCGCGCACGCGGTGGATCGTCGGCTCGGCGGGTAGCCTCTGACGTTGTGACAGCCCCCCGCCAACCCCGCGTCCGCGTCGCCGTCGTCTTCGGCGGCCGCAGCTCCGAGCACGCCATCTCCTGCGTCTCGGCGGGCAGCATCCTGCGCAATCTGGACCCGGAGCGGTTCGAGGTCGTTCCCATCGGCATCACACCGGGCGGCGCGTGGGTGCTCTCCAATGCCACCCCGGCCACCCTGGCCATCACCGATGGCCGGTTGCCCGCGGTCACCGCGGAATCCGGTGCAGCCCTGGCGCTCAGCGCCGATCCCGGCCGCCGCGGTGAACTGGTCTCGCTGGGCACGGCCGGTGAAGCGCTTGGTTCCCTGAAGTCCATAGACGTCGTCTTCCCCGTCCTGCACGGCCCGTACGGCGAGGACGGCACCATCCAGGGTCTGCTCGAACTGGCTGGCATCCCTTATGTCGGGGCCGGTGTGCTGGCCAGCGCCACCGGGATGGACAAGGCGTTCACCAAGAAGCTGCTGATCGCCGCCGGGCTGCCGGTCGGCGACCACGTGGTGCTGCGCCGCGGTCAGGAGACCCTGGAACCCGAACAGCAGGAGCGGCTCGATCTGCCGGTGTTCGTCAAACCCGCGCGCGCCGGATCGTCGATCGGCGTCAGCCGCGTGACCTCCTGGGCCGATCTGCCCGCCGCGGTGGCCACCGCCCGCGCGCACGATCCGAAGGTGATCGTCGAGGCCGCCATCGTCGGGCGCGAACTGGAATGCGGTGTGCTGGAACTGCCCGACGGCCGCGTCGAGGCCAGCACGGTCGGCGAGATCCGGGTCGCCGGTGTGCGGGGCCGCGAGGACGGCTTCTACGACTTCACCACCAAGTACCTGGCCGATGCCGCCGAGCTGGACGTGCCCGCCAAGGTCGATGACGACGTCGCCGACGAGATCCGGCAGTTGGCCATCCGTGCCTTCGACGCCATCGACGGCCAGGGCCTGGCTCGCGTCGACTTCTTCCTGACCGACGACGGACCTGTCGTCAACGAGATCAACACCATGCCCGGATTCACCACCATCTCGATGTATCCGCGGATGTGGGCGGCCAGCGGCGTGGACTACCCGACGTTGTTGGCGACCATGGTCGACACCGCGCTGGCCCGCGGCACCGGCCTGCGCTGAGGCCACTGGTCAGCGAATCGGTACTGAGAGCGCGGTTTTCGCGGATTTCTCGCTCTGAGTACCGCCTCGACGCGGTCACTCGACCAAGTCAGCGGGGCGGGGCCGGATCGATCGGCCGGGCCGGCAACGTGGCAATGGCCTGCGACAGATCCTGGATGGGCGCCGGCCCGGAGTCGGCCGGCAGCGTCAGCGCCACATAGACCGGCCGGTCGACGGCGAACCACGTGGTGCGGTCGGATTCGGCGACGCGGAACCAGGCCACCTGGCCGACCATCTGCAACGGCGAGCCGACCACGAAGTCGTCGGGCCGCTCCAGGCCGCAGCGCAGGATGACGGGTTCGGCGCCCGCGCCGGCGCGCCAGGCGGCGACCCCGGGCGGTGCCGGGAACGCGACATCGGTGCGCCGGTAATCGCCGAGCCGGACGGGCAGGGCCGCCAACAGATCCTGGCAGGGCTGCTCGGCGGCATGCGGGGCGCGGACCGCGGCAACCGGCACCGGCGGCGACGAACTGCGGTGTGCGGCGATCGCCATGACCGTGACGGCCGCGGCCACGGCGATCAGCAGCGCGGCGATCAGGACCGCGCGCGGTGGACCGTCCCGCTCGGGATCACTCACCTGCCACGGACGCGATCGGACAGGTCAGTGTGCGGGTGATGCCCTCGACGGCCTGGACGCCGGCAACCACCTCGGCGCGGCCCACTTCCGTCTGGATCAGAATGAAGGCCTCGACCACCCGGTTCTCCTGCCTGGTCTCATAAACTGACGTGTCCGTGCACAAGAAAGCTACCGCAGGTAGCGGGAGTGTTCAGGTCGGCGCGGAGCCGACGAGAGGTGATATGGCCGACGATGCAGCTGGGGAGGGTGCCCCCACGCTGGGCAGTCTCGGCGAGTTCGCCGTCATCGACCGGCTGATCGCCGCGTGCACTCAGCCGGCGTCGGTCCTTGTCGGTCCCGGCGACGACGCGGCGCTGCTGGCCGTGCCCGACGGCCGCGCGCTGGTGTCCACCGACATGCTCGTCGAGGACCGGCACTTCCGGCTGGACTGGTCGTCCCCGCACGACGTCGGACGCAAGGCGATCGCGCAGAACGCCGCCGACATCGAGGCGATGGGCGGGCAGTGCACCGGGTTCGTTGTGGCGTTCGGGGCCCCTGCCGACACCCCGGCCGACCTGGTGAGCGCCCTGTCGGCCGGAATGTGGGACGAGGCGGCCCGCTGCGGCGCCCCGATCATCGGTGGTGACCTGGTGCGCAGCCCGCACTGGGTGATCAGTGTCACGGTGCTCGGCGACCTCGGCGGCCGCTCGCCCGTCCGGCTCGGCGGCGCGCGCCCCGGCGAGCAGGTCGCGCTGGCCGGGGGACTGGGCCGCTCGGCCGCCGGGTACGCGCTGCTGGCGGCGGGCTCGTCGGCGTTCCCGGAGCTGACCGCCCGGCATCGGGTACCCGAACCGCCCTACGGGCAGGGCCGTGCGGCGGCAGATGCGGGGGCCACGGCCATGACGGATGTGTCCGACGGCCTGGTTGCCGATCTGTGCCACCTCGCCGAGGCTTCGGGCGTCGGCGTCGATCTGAGCATTGCGGGGCTGGCCGCGGATCACGATGCCGTGGCCGGCGCGGCCGCCGTGCTGGGGGCCGACCCGTGGGACTGGGTGCTCGGCGGCGGCGAGGACCACGCGCTGGTCGCGTGTTTCCCGGGCGCGGTGCCACCCGGCTGGCGGCACATCGGCACGGTGGTCGACGGTGCCGGGGTGCGCGTCGACGGCTCCGAGTGGACCGGCTGCGCCGGCTGGGACTCGTTCAATTAAGTTGGTCGCTCGTGACGGTGCGCCCCCTAACCGAATTGGTCGACGGCGGCTGGGCGGCGGCCCTCGAACCGGCGGGGGCCCAGGTCGGCGAGATGGGGGAGTTCCTGCGCGCCGAGCTGGCCGAGGGTCGGGGCTATCTGCCGTCCGGCGCGAACGTGTTGCGCGCCTTCACTTTTCCCTTCGATCAGGTGCGGGTGCTGATCGTCGGCCAGGATCCGTACCCGACCCCCGGGCATGCCGTCGGCCTGAGTTTCTCGGTGGCCCCCGACGTGCGGCCGCTGCCGCGCAGCCTGGAGAACATCTTCACCGAGTACGGATCCGACCTGGGACTGCCCAAGCCGTCCACCGGCGACCTGACGCCGTGGTCGGCCCAGGGCGTGATGCTGCTGAACAGAGTGCTGACGGTGCGGCCGGGCAACCCGGCGTCACACCGCGGCAAGGGGTGGGAGGCCGTGACCGAATGCGCGATCAACGCGCTGGTGGCCCGCGGCACGCCACTGGTGGCGATCCTGTGGGGACGCGACGCGCAGACCCTCAAACCGATGCTGGGCGACAGAGTCGGGGTGATCGAGAGCGTGCATCCCTCGCCGCTGTCGGCATCCCGGGGATTCTTCGGGTCACGGCCGTTCAGTCGCTCGAATGCACTGTTGACCGAGATGGGCGCCGAGCCCATTGACTGGCGACTGCCATAGGTTCGTCCTTACACTGGCGGCCGTGAGTTTGCTGGATGTTCAGGCTGAAGGATTGGCAGCAACACCACCGCGAGCTCGCCGACGACCTCGAAGTGCTGACCCGCACCGTGCAGGACACCTTCACGGCCCTGATGGCGTCCCCCGGGGCGGGTGGTCGTTAGTCGTCGCTGGCGACGATCAACGCCAACTCGGCGGTGGTGCGGTTGATGACCACGAATTCGTGGAAGCCGTCGCCGCCAACCACCTCACCCCAGTCATGTTGCGCGGTGGCGCGGATATTGGGCAACTGGTAGACCCTCGTGGCGGCAGCCACCCGGCTGTAGACCTCGCACTGCAGGGCATCACGGTCAGCCTTTGACCAGGGCGCGTAATACTCTGCCCACGTTCGGATCAGTGTTTCAACAGCTGCTGGATCAGCGACGGTGAAGGTGTTTGGGGTGATCGCGCGCAACCAGTACGGTCCGTGAATGGTGACCATGTCGTTGTCCCCAGTTCCGGCATAGCTGTCGCGGTAGCGCACGTGGGCGACCAACATCGCTAACGCGGTCCGATCATCGACATCAGCCGGCAAGACGAACACCTTGATGCTGACCCATTGCCGTGTCACCGCCGGGTTGATGAAGATCGTACGCCCATACACCAATTGCTCGTCGGTAGCGGGCGACGCGCTCGTCTCGGTCATGGGTCTTTCACCTCTGGTTCCACTGGTCAGCACGTTGGCCGGCAACCGTAGTCGGCGACAGTAATGAACAGGGATGGATCGCGACGAGCTGCGTTCCAGTCGCCCAGGCGCTCCGCAATGAGAGGTACTCAGGTACAACGGTGTCGGGTACAGCCATTCGCTGAGCGTAACCAGCGGACGGGGAGTTCCAGTCGGCTACCCGGCGAGGATTGTCGGTTGGGACTCGGGTCACCGGATCTCGAGTGGACTAGCCCCGGACGACCTTGCCGGCCTTGATGCACGACGTGCAGGCGTTGACGCGCTTGCGGTTGCCGCCCGGGCGGTCGACGGAGTGCACGACCTGGATGTTCGGGTTCCACCGCCGGCTGGTCCGGCGATGCGAGTGCGACACCGACTTGCCGAAGCCGGGGCCCTTACCGCAGATATCGCATACGGCAGCCATAGTGAGTAACTCCTCGAAGTCAGTGCTTTGAGCCAACGACCGCGGTAGCGGGTGACTCGACAACCGGACCAGGATACCGGTCGGCCGTGGTGAACTCCAAAACGCCGCAAACCGCCGGATACGGGCCTGCGGACGAGTGCAGACGCGGTGTCGGCCCGTGTGACTAGGCTGGCGCCCGCAGTGGTGGCATGCCGCAGTGGTATTGCAGTAGTGGAAGTGGTCCGAGCTGGGGAGGCGCCCGATGGTGGAGCCGACCTCACGGCCCATACGTTCGGCCCTCGACGGCGCCGCGCTGCGGCAGTGGGCGCACGCCGCCGTCGGCGACCTGATCACCCACGTCGACGAGATCAACCGCCTCAACGTCTTCCCGGTCGCCGACAGCGACACCGGCACGAACATGCTGTTCACCATGCGGGCAGCGCTGGCCCGGGTGGACTCCGACGACGGCGGCGCGGGCGACGCGGCGGCTGTCGCGCGCGCACTGTCCGCCGGTGCGTTGCACGGAGCCCGGGGCAATTCCGGGGTGATCCTGTCGCAGATCCTGCGCGGGATCGCCGACGTGACGCAGTCCGACATCGACGCCGGGCAGTTCGGCGCCGCCCTTCGGCACGCAATCGATCTCGTGATCACCTCGATGGGCGGCGAACTCGTCCCCGGCACCATCGTGTCGGTCCTGCAGGCGGCGGCCGGGGCGGCCGAGGACGCCGCCGCGTCCGGTGATCTGGCCGCCGCCGTCACCGCCGCCGCCGCCGCCGCGGCCGTCGCCCTGGACAAGACGCCCGGTCAGCTCGCGGTGCTCGCCGATGCCGGCGTCGTCGACTCCGGCGGGCGGGGGCTGCTGGTCCTGCTGGACGCCCTGGTTCGCACCGTCACCGGCCGCGTCCCGGTCCGCCCGGTCTACGAACCGCCCGCCGAGGTCGGCCCGGCGCTCACGGCCGTCGTGCCGCCGCAGTTCGAGGTGATGTACCACGTCCACCCGTGCAGCGCCGGACAGGCCGAGATCCTCCGTAAGGACCTCGACGCCGTGGGTGAATCGGTGGCCCTGGCACCCACGCACACCGGCGGGCATTCGGTGCATGTGCACACCGACGACGCCGGCGCGGCCATCGAGGCCGGCCTGCGTTTCGGTACCCCCAGCCACATCCAGATCTCCACGCTGACCGGGGGAGCCGCCGGCCCGGCGCCGGGCAGCTGGAGCCGCGACCGCGCGGTGCTGACCGTCGTCGACGGTGAGGGCGCGGCGCGGCTGTTCGCCGGTGAGGGTGCCTGCGTGCTGCAGGTCCAGGGACCCGGGGCCGGCCCGGTGGTCAGCGCCCAGCAGCTGCTGCGCGCGCTCGTCGACACCGGCGCCGCGTCGGTGATGTTGCTGCCCAACGGTTTTGTGGCCGCCGAAGAGCTGGTGGCCGGCTGCACCGCCGCCATCGGGTGGGGCATCGACGTGGTGCCGCTGCCCACCCGGTCCATGGTTCAGGGCCTGGCGGCGCTGGCCGTGCACGACGTCGGGCGTACCGCCGTCGATGACGGTTACAACATGGCCGCGGCTGCCGGCGCCACCCGGATCGGTTCGGTCCGGATGGCCGCCGAGGATGCGCTGACGTGGGCGGGTCCGTGCCACACCGGCGACGGCTTGGGCATCTTCGGCGGCGAGGTGCTGGTGGTGCGCCACGACGTGACCGCGGCAGCGCGCGGCCTGATCGACCTGATGCTGGGTGTGGGCGGCGAATTGGTGACGGTGCTGCTGGGTGCGGGCCTCGGCGCGTCGGCGCCCGACGTGGCCGCGGCACTGATCGAGCACGTGCACCGGCATCACCTCGGCACCGAACTGGTCACCTACGACACCGAACACGACGGCGACGCACTGTTCATCGGGGTGGAGTGAGCACGTGGCGAAGCTGACCGACCGGCTCGAGTACGTGATCGGGGTGAAGGCGGCCGACGCGCTCGGCGAACACTTCGGGATGGTCACCGTCGATGACCTGCTGCGGCACTATCCGCGCAAGTACAGCAAGGGCTCGACGGCGTTCGGCGACGGGGACGCACCGCCGGACGAGGGTGAGCACATCACGCTGATCGCCAACGTCGCGAAGGTCAGGTCCAACCGCGCGCGAAAGACCGGCAATGAGTTCCTGGTGGTCACGCTCGACAACGGCGTGACCGCCACCTTCTTCCACCCGAGGTACCTCAAGAGCGGTCTGGTCGAGGGCGCCCGGGTGATGATGTCCGGTGAGGTCGGATTTTTCCGGGGCACCATGCAGCTGACCCACCCGGCGTTCCTGTTGCTCGACAGCGGCAAGGGCACCGCGTCGCTGAAGAAGATGGTGGAAGCGAACTCCGACGGCGGCGATGTCGACCTCGCGCTTTTCGACCGCGACTTCTTCCCGATCTATCAGGCCACCGCCAAGCTGCAGAGCTGGGACATCTACGCCTGCGTGCGCCAGGTTCTCGCGGTGCTCGACCCGGTCCCCGAGCCGCTGCCGGAAGACGTTCTGCGCCAACGGAACCTGATGTCGGAGGACGAGGCGCTGCGGGCCGTGCACCTGACCGAGAATGCGCGCGAACGCGACCGTGCCCTCGACCGGCTGCGCTTCGACGAGGCCACCGGACTGCAGTGGGCGCTGGTCGGTCGACGTTACGGCGAGCTCTCCGAGACGGGGCCGTCCGCGGTGCCGTGTGAGGATGGGCTGCGCGCAGCGCTGCTGAACCGGCTGCCGTTCGAGCTCACCAACGGTCAGAACGACGTATTGTCGGTGATTTCAACGGAATTGACGGCATCGCGGCCGATGAACCGGATGCTGCAGGGCGAGGTTGGGTCCGGCAAGACGGTGGTCGCACTGCTGGCCATGCTGCAGGTGGTGGACGCCGGCTACCAGTGCGCCATGCTGGCGCCCACCGAGGTGCTGGCCGATCAGCACGCCCGCTCGATCCGCGATGTGCTTGGTCCGCTGGCGATGGCGGGCCAACTCGGTGGATCCGACGACGCGACCCGGGTCACGCTGCTGACCGGTTCGATGTCGGCGGCGCAGAAGCGCGCGGTGCGCGACGAGATCGCCTCCGGGGCGGCCGGCATCGTCATCGGTACCCATGCCCTGCTGCAGGACGCCGTTGAGTTCCACCAGCTCGGGATGGTGGTGGTGGACGAACAACACCGGTTCGGCGTCGAACAGCGGGATCAATTGCGCGCCAAGGCAAAAGGCGGGATCACGCCGCACCTGCTGGTGATGACGGCCACCCCGATCCCGCGGACCGTCGCCCTGACCGTGTACGGCGACCTGGAGACCTCGACGCTGCGGGAGCTGCCCCGCGGCCGGCAGCCGATCGCCACCAGCGTGATCTTCGCCGGCCAGCAGGAGAAGTGGATGGACCGGGCCTGGGCCCGCATCCGCGAGGAGGTGGCGGCGGGCCGGCAGGCCTACGTGGTGGCCGCCCGGATCGACGACGACGAGAAGAAGCCCGTGCAACGGATGGACCGCGATCCCCGCGACGGCCCGCCGCGCAAGGCCACCGCCGTGGTGGACCTCTACAACCAGCTGCGGGCCGGCGAATTGGCCGGGCTGCGGCTGGGTCTCATGCACGGCAGGCTGCCGGCGGAGGAGAAGGACACCGTGATGTCCGCCTTCCGGGACGGCGACATCGACGTCCTGGTGTGCACCACCGTCATCGAGGTGGGCGTCGACGTGCCCAACGCGACGGTCATGCTGGTGATGGACGCCGACTGGTTCGGCATCAGTCAGCTGCACCAGCTGCGCGGCCGGATCGGCCGAGGTGAACATCCCAGCCTGTGTCTGCTGGTGACCGAACTCTCGCGGGGTTCCAAGGCCGGCGAGCGGTTGCAGGCGGTCGCCTCCACCCTCGACGGCTTCGAGCTGGCCGATCGCGACCTGGCCGAGCGCCGGGAGGGTGATGTGTTGGGGCGCAACCAGTCCGGCCGGTCCTACGGGCTGCGGCTGCTGTCGCTGGCACAGGATCGCGAGGTCATCGAAGCGGCCCGGATGTTCTGCGAGCAGACCTACCAGCGTGATCCGAACCACCCCGGCCTGACCCTGCTGGCTGCGCCGTTCACCGAGGGTGAGCGGGTGGAATATCTGGACAAGTCATGAGCCGGCGCAGCTGGGTGTGGCTGTCGCTGGCGGCGGTGCTGGCCGTCGTGGTGGCCGTGCAGACCGTGCTGGCCAGTCGGCACGAAGCCTTCGTTGCCTCCGCCGATGCGCCCACCGTTGCTCCCGGGGTTGACGTCCTGGCCGGAATTCCGTTGGTGCCGTTGCGGATCCGCGGGCACGACTACCGGCGCGCGGCGTTCGGCGATTCCTGGGACGACGACAACGACGCGCCGGGCGGGCACAACGGGTGCGACACCCGCAACGACATCCTCGACCGTGACCTGATCGACAAGACCTTCGTCGCGATCAAGCGCTGCCCCCATGCCGTGGCCACCGGAACGCTACGGGACCCCTACACCAACTCCGTGATCCCGTTCGTCCGCGGCAACCAGGTCGGGGCGTCGGTGCAGATCGACCACATCGTGCCGCTGGCCTACGCCTGGGACATGGGCGCCCGAGACTGGCCCGACGAACTGCGGCTGCGGTTCGCCAACGACCCGGCCAATCTCCTTGCGGTGCAGGGCCAGGCGAATCAGGACAAGGGCGATCAGGAACCGGCCAACTGGATGCCGCCGAACCAGGCGTTCTGGTGCCAGTACTCGCTGCAGTTCCTCGAGGTACTGCGGGGCTATCACCTGCCGGTCGATCAGCCGTCGGCCGATCGGCTGCGGCAGGCGGCGGACACCTGTCCGACGGGCTGAGCCTTCTCAGCGGGTCCTCAGCGCCGCGGTTCTAGCATCGGCGCTCGTGACCGAAACGACGAAACCCGGCAGCCGTCATCGGGTGATGCTCAGCAAGGTTCCCGAGATCACGGTGTGGTTCTGGGTGATCAAGATCCTGTGCACCACCGTCGGGGAGAGCTTCGCCGACTGGATCAACATGACGCTCGGCCTCGGATTGCCGGCCACGGCAGCGATCTTCACGGTGGTGCTGCTCGTCGTGCTGACCTGGCAGATGCGACTGGATCGCTACGTCCCGGCCGTCTATTGGCTGACCGTGGTGGTGCTCAGCGTCACCGGCACGCTCTACACCGACATCCTCACCGACCAGATCGGTGTGCCACTTGCCCTGAGTTGCAGCCTGTTCGCCGTTCTGCTCGCCGTGGTCTTCGCCGTCTGGTACGCCCGGGAACGGACCCTGTCGATCCACAGCATCACCACCCCGGCGCGCGAAGCGTTCTACTGGGTCGCGGTGTTGATCACCTTCGCCCTGGGCACGGCCGTCGGCGATTGGACGCTGGAGCTCACCGGATGGAGCCCCGGCCGGTCGGTGCTGCTGCCGGCCGCCCTGATCGCCGCCATCGCCCTGGGCTGGCGGCTGGGCGCCAACCCAGTGCTGTCGTTCTGGCTGGCCTACATCCTGACTCGGCCGCTGGGGGCCAATATCGGCGACTGGCTGGGGCTTCCGCCGGATCAGCAGGGCCTCGGCGTCGGGGTGGGCCCGACCAGCCTGCTGTTCCTGACCGCGATCCTGGGAATCGTGGTGTATCTGTCGGTGAGCCGGGTCGACGTCATCGGTCAACAGGTGGACAAGGTCCGCGCCCAGGGCTCCGGTCGGGAGCAGGTGATGCTGGGTTACTTCGCCGCGGTGGCGGCCGGTGCCGCCGGCCTGCTGGTGTGGGCCGCGGCCCAACCGCACACCGTTCCGGCGGCCGCCGACGAGGGGGAGTCCGCACCCATGATCGCCACGCTGACGCCGGGACAATCGGCGACCGCGAACTTTCCCCCGGTCGAGGTCGCCAAGCTGCGCGCCATCGTCGAGGACACCCTGACGCTGGTCGGTTCGGGGGACCACAACGGTGCGGTTGTGCGGATCAAGGATCTGGAAACGGAATGGGACGACCAGCAACCGACGCTGCAGCCGCTCGACGCCAACGGCTGGACCATTCTCGACAGCCAGATCGATCGCGCCCTGCACGCGGTGCGGTCGGCGAAGCCCGACAGTGCAGCCGAAACGCAGACCTTGAGTTCACTGCGGGCCGCACTTCGGTAGTTCTCGTGCCCGTTGGCCCATACGGGGAATCGATACCGCGCACCCGATGCAACCGCCGCTCCAGTGGCTGGAGGGCATCCTGTAGGCGCCGGAGTTCCGGCCCGCTGAGTTCGCCGAGGATCCCGGCGAGCACGTCGTTGGCGGCCGCGCGATACGCCCGGACGCCCTGCGCGGTGTCCGGATGTGGCGACGCTGAGAAGGGCCGCGCGGTTCAGCGTCCTCTCAGTGCGGTGTCGGCATCGTGGATATCGAGTGCCCGACAGGGGTGCACCGAGATAAGGAGACGAGATGAATGTCCGCAATGCGATTGGGATCGCGCTGACCGGCGCGGTGGTGCTGCTGGGAACCGGCGCTGCGGTGGCAGCCGCTCATCCTGGCAGTGTGACGCCCCCGCGATCCCCGGCCGCCGCCGATGTTCCCGAGCCGGGTGACACACCGGACGTGCCGGGTGCCATCGACGTACCCGAGCCGGGGGATGTCCCTGACCTGCCCGGGCAATAACACCGCACCGGTGGCGTCTGTCAAGCTGGATCCCACTGATGTTTGCGACCCCGGGAGGTGAGGCCGTGAAGGTACTGCTCGTCGAGGACGAAGAGCGGCTGGCGGCCTCGCTGGCGATGGGGTTGCGCGCGGAGGGATTCGTGGTGGTGACAGCCGCCACCGGTGCGGAGGGCCTGCACGAGGCTCTGGAGAACGATTACGACGTCGTCGTATTGGACATCATGCTGCCCGAACTCAGCGGCTACGAGGCGTTGCGCAGGATGCGGGCGGCGCAGGTGTGGACGCCGGTGATCATGCTGACCGCCAAGGATGGCGAGTACGACCAGACCGATGCGTTCGATCTCGGGGCCGATGACTATCTGACAAAACCGTTCTCGTTCAAGGTCCTGGTTGCGCGGTTGCGCGCATTGGTGCGGCGCGGCGCTCCGGAACGACCGGTGGTGTTGACGGCGGGGACCCTGACACTGGATCCGTCGCGCCGATTGGTCCAGCGGGATAGAACCGAAATATCTTTGACGCCAAGGGAATTCGGGCTCCTGGAGTATCTGATGCGCAACAAGGACGCGGTTGTCACCAAGACCGACATCCTGTCGCACGTGTGGGATGCGCATTTCAGTGGGCCCATCAATGTGGTCGAGGTGTACGTCGGCTACCTGCGGCGCAAGATCGATATTCCGTTCGACACCAACACGATCGAGACCCTCAGGGGTGTCGGATACCGCCTCCTGCCCTGAGGTATACGGGGGTCACCGGAGGGTGAGCCACCCGAGGCCGGCGGCGCCGACGATCGTGCTGTAGATGGCACATGGCGTCAGAGTTCGCGTCTCGAAATACCGGGTCAGGAATCTCACCGCGAGGTAAGCACTGACGAAGGACGCGATGCTGCCGACGAGCACCTGCCCACCGATGCCCTGACCGAGCGGACCGAACAGGTCGGGGACCTCGAGGATCCCGACGGCCAGGATCACCGGAGTGGCCAGCAGGAACGAGAAGCGGGCCGCGTCCTCGTGGGAGAGCCCCCGCCCTGGCAGGCGCCGACCAGAATGGCTTCGACATATCTGAGGTGGTGTCCGGGCACGGTTCGCCACGATGCCATGTCGTTGCTGAGCGGACGCTGAAGGTGTCATCCACCCGTGGGCAGGGTGACGGTGACGCGGGCACCGCCGCCGGGGCGTTCGTCGAGGTGCACCGTACCGTGATGTGCGGCAACGATTTCGGCGACGATCGCCAACCCGAGGCCGGCGCCACCCGAGCGTCGCGATCGGTCGGCGTCCAAGCGGACGAATCGGTCGAAGACCCGCGATCGGTCTGCGGCCGGGATGCCCGGTCCGTCGTCGGCGACGATGAGCAGCACATTCGAATCGACGGTGCGGGTGGTGATGTCGATCCGCGTCCGGGTATGCCGGGCGGCGTTGTCGAGCACGTTGCGCAGCACGCGGGCCAGTGCGCGCGGATCGCCGGTGGTGACGGCCGCGTTCGTGTCGGCGCCGATTTCCAGAGAGGTCTCGGCGCGGATCCGGCCGGCTTCGGCTGTGGCCAACGCGTCCATGTGCACGACGTCGCGCGGTGGGACGAAGGCCTGTTCGTCGGCGCGGGCCAACATCAGCAGATCGTCGACGAGGTCGCGCATGCGGTGCGCCTCGGGCAACAGCGTGTCAGCGGCCAACGCGTTGGTCAGCAGTTCGGGATGGGCGTCGACCACCTCGAGGGTGGCGATGATGGTGGCCAACGGGCTGCGCAACTCGTGCGAGGCGTCGCCGACGAACTGACGTTGTGCCGAGTGGCTGGTCTGGATGCGTTCGAGCATCTCGTTCATCGTTGTCGCCAGGGCGGCGATCTGATCGCCGGTGGGCGGCACCGGAACCCGCTCGGACAGATCGGATGCCGATATCGCGGCCACCTGGGAGCGGATGGCATCCACCGAGCGCAGCGAACGCTTGGTCAGCAGATAGCTGACGAACGCCGTCTGGGCCATCACCAGGGGCGCGGCCAGGGCGAGCAGGCTCGCGACGGTTCGGATTGCGGATTCCACTGCCTCGGTCCCGCCGGCCACCAGCACGGTGTAGGTCCCGGTCGGCGTATGCAGCGTCTGCATGGTGATCCGGGTATCGTCGAGCTCAGCCGGATCAGCTTGTACCACAGCAATTTTCGGATCAGATGTCATTGCGGCCGCGGGCGCCCCCGATGATCGGCGGACGACGTTTCCGGCGCCGTCGATGATCTGCACGGCGGCGATGCGCTGGTTGGTTGCGAGCAACGCATCGCTGAGGTCACGTTCCGGCTCGGATTGCAGTGCGGCGGTGATCTCGGCCAGTCGGATCTTGGCGGCCTCGTCGACGGCCGACGTCAACGAGCTCTGCAGCACGGCCACCAGACCCGCACCGGCTAGGAGGAGGGCCAGCAGGACCACGGCGGCCGACACCACGGCAGACCGGGTGGCGATGCCCCACCGCTGCGGGTCGAGGGGCCGTCGGCGCCGCTGGTTGCCGATGTCCGCGTGCCGACCCATGACTGCGGACTGTAGAGCCTCCTCGGCTCAGGCCGCCACCACCTCGCGCCCGGGGGTCACCCGGGTGGGACGTCAGTCGCCGCCCACTTCTCTGAGCGCGCGAATCATGCACCAGCGCAGCGGCCAGGTTTCCCGGCTGGTGCCGGTCACCTCGTTGGCAACGCGCACCCACCGCCATGGCGGCGTTCGCCAGTCGTACTGGAAGCAGATGCTCCGGACCACCCCGCCACTATCGCGTGGCGGCACGCGGCCGCATCTCGCGCACCCGGCACGTTCCGGTTTCCTGACGCGGTCACACGGCTTCTCAGCGCACTCTCAGCGGTCGACCAACACACTTCGCGCATGCGCGTGCCCGCAGTCGGCGCCGTCCGGCGCCTGAAACCCGCACGATGGGGGATTGCCGGACGGTCGGCGGCGGCGTCCGCCGTCATGGTGTTCCTGGCGCTCGCTGTGGCCGGCGCCCTGCTGCTGGCTGTCATGGTCCATTCGCTGCTGGCCAACGTCGATGACGCGGCGGCCGGCAAGGTGGGCGAGATCGGCGCCGCGTTGCAGACCGACACTCCCGAGGAACTCGATCCGGCTCTCCTGGCGACCAACGACCACATCAGTGTCGTGCAGGTGGTCGATGCCGCCGGTGTCGTCCGCGCCCGCTCGGCCGGCGCGCCCGCGGCCGCGATGCTCGCCACCGGCGACATCGGGACGGGCCTACGCCGTGGCATCCAGGACGGCCGGACCGATGACATCCGCTTCAGCGCCCGGGTGGTCCACACCGCCACCGGTGCGTACACGGTCATCGTCGGCGGCGGCAGCGAAGCGGTCGAGACCACCGCCACCTCGGTGGCGCGGCTGCTGGCGATCGCCGCGCCGTTGGTCAGCGGGGTCGCCGCGCTGGCCAGTTTTCGGCTGGTGCGACGTTCGCTGTCATCGGTGGACGCCATCCGGCGCCGCGTTGCCCAGATCTCGGCCAGCGAGCTCACCGAACGGGTGCCGGTGCCCGAGACCCGTGATGAGGTCGCCGCGCTGGCCGAGACCATGAACGCGATGCTCGCGCGGATCGAGGCCGGGCATCGTGCCCAACGGCAGTTCGTCGGTGATGCGTCACACGAATTGCGCAGCCCCCTGGCCACCATCATCTCCACCCTGGAAGTGGTCGACGCGCATCCCGAACTACTCAACAGCGAATTGGCCTCCGACACGCTGCTGCCCGAAGCGCATCGCATGCGCACCCTGGTCGACGATCTGCTGCTACTGGCCCGCGCTGATGAAACGGGCTTGCCCGTCGGCGCCGAACCAGTTGTGCTGCATGACATCCTGGCTGCAGAAGCGGACCGGCTGCGCCGTACCACGGCGCTGACCGTCGATCTGGTCGCCGAGCCCGCCGCGGTGCTCGGCGCACACCGCGCACTGTCGCGGGCGGTGCGCAACCTGGCCGACAACGCCGCCCGCCATGCGCGCAACCGCGTCGAGCTGACCGCGCACATCGATGGGAACTCCGTCATGGTGGGCGTCGCCGATGACGGCGCCGGGATCCCAGCGGCCGACCGCGACCGTGTCTTCGATCGGTTCGTGCGTCTGGACAGCGACCGGTCGCGCAAGGCCGGTGGCAGCGGCCTCGGTCTGGCGATCGTTGCCGAGATCGTGGCCGCCCACCACGGCACGATCAGCATTGTCGATCGTCCCGGCGGGGGCACGGTGGTGACCGCCGTGCTGCCGTCGGGATCGGCCTCGCAGCGTCCTCTCAGTGCCGTCGCCCTACCGTCGGCCGCTGGTAAGCGTGGCCTTACCTAAACGTTGGGACGAAGAGGTGAGCATGGTCGTTTCGTGCTTGGTCCGGTTCGGCTCGCCGAACGTGGGGGATATGGATGAAACGCGTTGGATTCGGATGCATATCTCCCACGCTCGACGTGTCCTTACCGGCGCCAAAGGACTTTGGGGCTGATGCGGAATCAATGCCTCAGAAGACTAGCGGGCAGCCGCGACAGCCCCTTGCACCTGACTCACTTCGTTGGACAGCGCATCGACAGCGCGTGAAAGATTCTGGCGCGCAGGGCCGGTCACCGTCTCGTAGGAAACGAAGCCGTCGCCGTCGCGGTACTTGTCGAGCAGCTTCTCCACGGCGGCGAAGCGTTCGTCGACCCGCTTGCCCAGGTCGGGGTTGCGTTCGTCGAGGATCGGGCGGACCGAGGCGACCGCGATCCGGGTGGAGTCGATGGTCCAGTCCGGGGCCTTGACCCCGGCGTCGAGCTCCTTGACCTCGCCCATCACCCGCTCGCCGGCGCCGTACACGTAGAACTCGGTGACCTTGTTGCCGTTGTTGGTGATCTGGAACGTGTTGGCCCCGGTGGTTCCCCCGGTGGCCGACAACTCACACGCCGTATCGGTTGCCCCGACAGTGACCTCGGCCGACGAATGACCCTGCGCGGGAGACGATGTGGCCGATTCCTGCTTGGTGGTGCAACCGGTGATGACCGCACCGGTCATTGCGAGGACGACGACGGGCATCGAGCACAGCGGAGTGTCACGGAGGATCGCCGTAGGTACGACCTGCTGAGAACTCGCTGAGAGTGAAAAGCCGTTCTGTGACAACAGATTGCACGCCAGGGTAGGCCCGACATCCGGCCAACCCGTATCGCCTAGCGGGCCTTCGATCGTCCCGGCACTGCGGTTCGATGCGGTTGGACACTGGGCCAGTCGGCACTCGGGGCCGCCCGGAACCCGCTGCCCGGGACGAGCACGGCCTGGGCAGCGCGCAGGGTGTTGATCGCCGGGGCGATCGAGACGTTGGGGTTCACTGCGCGCTGTACGCCGAGTCCGATCATGGTCGCGAGAATGATGTCGCTGAGCGCGGCCACGGTCAGTGCGCTGTCGGCGTCCGGATCGGGGCGGGTGGCAACCGATTCCAGTGCGGCCGTCACCGTGGCGTGCATCCCGCCGTGCAGATCCGTGATCATCTCGGTGAGTTCGGGATTGTGCCGGGACAGAACCGAGAACTCGAGTTCGAGCATTGTCCACCCGACGTCGCCGACGGTGCGCTCGAGCCAGGTCTCGATCTGGCCCATCTGGTCGGCCAGCGATGAGCCGCCATTGGCGATGGCCACGATTTCGCTCATCTTCTCGGCGTGGACCGATTCCAGGACCGCGCGGCACAGGGTTGGCTTGTCCCGGAAGTTCGAGTACACCGCACCCTTGGAATAACCGGCATCGTTCGCGATGTCGTCCAGACTCGTTGCAGCGTAACCATTTCCCAGGAACCGCCGGCGCGCTGCAGCGATGATGTCCGCCCGGGTGGCCGCCTGGCTCTGGGCGCGGGTCGGTCGCGGCATGCGCAGGATCCTATGCGACTGGGGTCGGTGCCTCGATTGACATACCAAAAGTCTTTGAATACCGTCGGTATTTGAACATAGGGTCATGGCGGCTGAAGAAGGCGAGTCACCGAGCGTGTGGACGAGACGAGAACAGCCATCGGTATCCGGCCTGCGGGTCTTGATCTCCGGCGGAGCTCGCGGCATCGGTGCCGCGACCGCAGCGACCTTCGCCGCCCGGGGCGCGCGGGTGTGGATCGGGGACGTCGACGAGGATGCCTGCGCCAGAACCGCTGCAGAGTTGGGCGTCGCGGGTAGCCGACTGGACGTGACGTCCTTGTCATCGTGGCGAGATACCGTCGCGCACATCAATATTCAAGACGGTCCGGTAGACATCCTGGTCAACAACGCCGGCGTGATGCCGCTCGGGCCGATGGAGGCCGAGACCGAATCCATCCGGGATCTGATCCTGGACGTCAACGTGCGTGGAGTGCTCAACGGGATGCAGGCGGTGGTCGGCGGCATGGTCGCGCGGGAGCGAGGTCACATCATCAACGTCGCTTCGATGGCGGGGCTCATCCCGATACCAGGCATGGTCACCTACAACGCCAGCAAGTTCGCCGTGCTCGGGGCATCGCTCGCGGCGCGGCAGGAGCTTGCGGGCACAGGTGTCACGGTGTCGGCGATCCTGCCGTCCGCGGTACGGACGGAACTGGCTTCGGGCGCCCGACTCGGTGGCGGTATGCCAACCGTGGACCCGCATGACGTCGCGGCGGCGATCCTCGACGTGGTCGGGTCGCGCGCGGCGCGGCGATCGGTGCCTAAATGGGTGGCTCCGGCCTGGGATGCGCGGACCTTCGTGCCCGAGCGGGTGCAGAATGTGGCCCGACGACTGATCGATGACCGTCGAGCCCTCACCTCGATCGACATCGGTAGCCGGAGCGCGTACATCGAGCGGGTGAACAGGCAGGCTTCCGACCACCACATCAGCGCCGGCAGGGGATCGTCGGACGGGGACGGCCGATGACGCGCCGACGGGCACTGGTCATCGGATGCGGGGGCACCATCGGTGCGGCGTGGGTACTCGCCGCCCTGGACGCTCTCCGTCGCGAGATCGGTACTGAGCCCGCTGAGTTCGACATTCTGCAAGGTACTTCCTGCGGGGCAGAACTTGTCACCATGCTCGGCGGTGGAGCCAGTCTGGATGACCTGCTGGCCATGCAGCGCGGTGATGTCACCGACGTCCGCTTGCGGGCGCACCTGGCGGCGACCCCGCCCAGGTTTCCGCCGATTCCCCAGCCGCGCCTGCTCAACCCGCGGTTGCTGCGTTCGCAGTCCGGTCTGGCGGCGTTGACCGGCGTCGCGCCGACGGGCCGTGCCGATGCCGATTGGCTCCAGCGCCTCGCCGACGGCTTCGCCACCGCGGACGGGTGGTTGCCCCATCCGGGAACCCGGATGGTGGCCTTCGACCCCGACCGGGGTGAACGCGTCGTCTTCGGCGCACCGGGATCGCCTCCTGCGCAGGTCGGCGAGGCCCTCCGGGCGTCCTGGGGGATACCGGGGTGGATGCCGCCGGTGGAGATCGGAGGCCGCCGCTACGTCGACGGCGGAGCCCGGTCTACCGCGTCGGTAGACCTGATCGCACCGCACGAGGCCGACATCATCTACGTGATTGCGCCCATGGCGTCCGCGCGTGGCGTACGGATCCCCGGTGTCGGCGGCATCCTCGAGAACCAGCTGCTGCGCCGGCCGATGTCGCGGATCCTGGAGGACGAAGTGACCAACACTCGACGCGGCGGCACCCGGGTGGTGACGATCGTGCCCGGTCGTCGCGATCTGGCCGGGCTGTGTGCCAATTTCATGGACCGCGGCCGCCGCAGGGCGGCCTTCGATGCGTCGATGATCAGCGCACCGGCCACGGTGGCACGGGCGCTCGAAGCCGCAGGGGCGATGACGTGACCGGCATGGCTCGCGAACCGCGCATCATCGTGATCGGCGCGGGCATCGCCGGAATCACCACGGCGCACGTCCTGCGTGAGAGCGGGTTCAGCGATATCACCGTGCTGGAGAAGGGATCCGACGTCGGCGGCGTGTGGCACTGGAACCGCTACCCGGGTCTCACCTGTGACGTGCCTTCTCAGATCTATCAGTTCGGTTTCGCGCCGAAGCCCGATTGGAGCCATCTGTGGGCCGACGGCGCGACGATCCAGCGATACCACCGTGACGTCGTCGACCAGCTCGGGCTGTCTGCGCTGATCAAACTCAATACCGAAGTGGTCGAGGCGCGTTGGGACGAGGAATCCAGCGTGTGGATAGTGACCACTGCCGTGGGTGACCGGTATCCGGCGGATTTCGTGATCTGCGCGACCGGTGTGTTGCACCACCCGTTCAAACCCGACATCTCCGGACTCGACACCTTCTCCGGAACGGTGGTACACACCGCCCGGTGGGTCGATGATATCGACACCGAGAACGCCCGGATCGCCGTCATTGGGACGGGATCAACAGGCGTGCAGGTTGTTTCGGCGCTGCAGCCGCGAGCGGCGTCGATCGACCACTACGTGCGCTCTGCGCAGTGGATCCTCTGGGCGCCGATGTCCGTCAAACAGTTCCCCGGTGTCGGAGCTTTGTTGCGCCGGTATCCGCGACTGCACACGCGGCTGTACAGCGCATTGCTCTGGGGTTCGGGGATCCTCGCCGACGTGACCACCCGACCCTCATGGCGGCGACGTGCCCTGCAGGCCTACGCCCGGTTGTCGCTGCGTGTCCAGGTTCGGGACGAGGGCCTACGGGCCAAGCTCACCCCCGACTATCAACCACTGTGCAAACGGCAGGTGGTCTCCGGCAAGTACTACCGCGCCATCCAGGCCGAGAATGCGCAGATTGTCACCGAACCCATTGTGGCAGTGACCCGTACGGGTATTCGGACGGCCGATGGCACCCACCGCGAGGTCGACGTCCTGGTGCTGGCCACCGGGTTCCACGCCCACGACTACATGCGGCCCATGCGCCTGATCGGCCGGGGCGGGGTCACCATCGATGACGCGTGGACGAACGGTCCGCGCGCCTATCGGATGACCGCCATCCCAGGATTTCCCAACCTGTTCACCGTGCTGGGCCCGAACTCACCGTCCGGATCGATCTCGCTGCAGTTCTCAGCGGAACTCACGGCACGTTACATCGCGCAGTGGATCGCCGGATTCCGTGATCGGACCATCGCGACCGTCGAAGTCACCGATGAGGCGACCGATCGGTTCAATTCCGATGTCGAAACCGCGATGGGCCCGACCGTGTGGAACACCGGATGCAACTCGTGGTACCTGACGACGGCGGGCGCCGTCGATCTGTGGCCCTTCGACCGCGCCACCATGATCGCGATGCTGGACCGGCCCGACGTCAACGACTTTCACATCCGGCCGCCGCTGCCCGCACAGGGAGCCGCGGTGAACCCGGTGAAGAACTAGGTGCCGGTGTAGGTGTCCGGGTCCGGCCGGAACCGGGTGCCGCCCGAACCGTCGTCGAGGCCGCTGAGCGCGGCCATGTCCGATTCGGTGAGCTCGAAGTCGAACACGTCGAAGTTCTCGGCGATGCGCTCCGGCGACGACGAGCGGGGGATCGCCACGTTGCCCAGCTGCAGGCTCCACCGGATCAGGACCTGGGCGGGCGACTTGTCGTAGTTCGCGGCCGCCGCGGTGACCGTCGCGTTGTCGAGCAGATTGCCTACGCCGAGCGGACTGTAGGCCTCCGTCACGATGTTGCGTTCGGCATCGACGGCGCGCAGCTCGGCCTGATTGAGCAACGGATGCAACTCGATCTGGTTGACCACCGGCGTCACGAACGAAAGGTCGATCAGGTCGCTCAGATTCTCGGGGGTGAAGTTGCACACGCCGATCGACTTCGTCAGGCCGTCGGCCTGCGAGCGCATCATGCCGCCGAAACTGTCGACGTACTTACCCTTTTCGGTGGCCGGCCAGTGGATCAGGTACAGGTCGACGTAGTCCATTTCGAGGCGGTCCAGGCTGGCCTTGATGGCATCCTGGCTGCCCTGGAAGCCCTGGTCGTCGGTGGCCAGCTTGGTGGTGACGAAAATCTCGGCGCGCGGAATCCCGGAGGCGGCGATCGCGCGGCCCACTGCGGCCTCGTTGCCGTAGGCCGACGCCGTGTCGATCAGCCGGTAGCCGATCTCCAGCGCGGCGGAGACGGCCCGCTCGGTCTCGGCATCGGACAGTTCGGCAACGCCGAGACCGAGCGCCGGGATCGCGTTGTCGTCGTTGAGTCCGATCGAGGGAACGGCCATCAGCTCCACCTGCCAGTCGACAAAAACGCCCAGCACCTACTGGGCGCCGCTCACGATATATGCGAGACGAACACGCGGTCTAATCTGTGCGCGCTACCGTGCTCAGTCGTGGCAGTAGGAACGCGTCGGTGGCGGTTGCCGATCCCGATTTTGATCGCGGCGTGCCGGGCGGCGCCAAAGCTGTTGCCGGCGCTGCCCGACGCCGCCAAGCGGCTGATGTCCGGCGGCCGCGCGGTGGTTATCGACGGCAACACGCTGGACCCCACCCTGCAGGCGTTCACCACCAGCCTGCGGCTCACCGGTCTCACCGGACTGGTGTTGGACGACGACGCGGCGCTGAGCCGGCGGCTGTTCGAATCCCTGGTGCCCCTCAGCGGCCCGCCCGTCCCGGTCGACGTGGCCGAGATGTCGATCCCGGGACCGGCCGGGCCGATCCGGATGCGGCACTACCGGCCGGCCGAGGCCGGGGCGCCCGCGCTGGTGTACTTCCACGGCGGCGGCTGGGTGCTCGGCAGTCTGGATTCCTATGACCCGGTGGCGCGGATCCTGTGCCGGAATGCGGGCGTCCAGGTGTTCTCGGTCGACTACCGGCTGGCCCCCGAGCACCCGGCGCCGGCCGCGTCGGACGACTGCCTGGCAGCGTTCCGCTGGGTGGTCGAGCACGCCGAGGAACTGGGTGTCGCGCCGGAGCGGATCGCCGTCGGCGGCGACAGCGCCGGGGGTGCCCTGGCCGCCTCGGTGGCGCAACTGACCCGGTCCGACCCAATCGGGCCCGTCATGCAGTTGCTGATCTACCCGGTCACCGACATCCGCACGCCCACCCGGTCGCGGACCCTGTTCGACGCCGGGTTCGTGCTCGGCGGGCATGACCTCGACTGGTTCGGCGACCAGTACCTCGGCACGTCGATGCCGGCCGACGACCCGCGGGTCTCGCCGGCGCGGGCTACCGACCTGTCCGGGCTGCCGCCGGCGCTGGTGGTCACCGCCGGCTTCGACCCGCTGCGCGACGAGGGCAACGCCTACGCCGCCGCGCTGGCCGACGCCGGGGTGGCGGTGGACCTGCGCGAGATGACCGCGATGACCCACGGGTTCATCAACTTCGACGGCCTGGGCGGCGGTTCCAGCACCTGCATCGAGGAACTGACCTCGGCACTGCGGGCGCACGTGCGACGGGGCTGAGAAGGCAGGATCCGCAGCCCGGTACGCTGATTGACCGTGGCCAACAAATCCAAGCGCCCCGCCAGCTATGACCTGAAGGCGGCCGACCGCAAACGCAACCTCTGGGTCCAGATCGGGCTGACCGCCCTGGTCATCGCGATCGGCGCGGGAATCTTCTTCTACATCGTCTCCAACGGCAAGCCCGCCAAGCACTCCGGCGATGTGGAGGCTGTGCGGGTGGCCACGTCGAAGGTGGTGACCAAGGAAGGTTCTACCGAGCCCAAGGCCGTGATCTCGTTCTACGAGGACTTCCAGTGCCCGCACTGCGCGGCGTTCGAGAAGTCCTTCGGCCCCACCATCAACAAGCTGATCGACACCGGCGCCATTGCCGCCGACTACTACATGGTGGCGATCCTGAACAGCTCGGTGAACGACCAGTACTCCACGCGTGCGGCCAACGCCGGTTACTGCGTCGCCGGCACCGATACCAGCGCCACCAAGGATGCGTTCCGCCGGTTCCACACCGCACTGTTCGCCCAGCAGCCCGCCGAAGGGTCGCCGGCGCCGGACAACAAGGCGCTGATCGAGACCGCCCGGCAGGCCGGGGTGGTCGGCACGGTGCCCGACTGCGTGAACGGCGGCAAGAGCAACGAGATGGTCGAGGGCCTGGCCGCTGCCGCCAAGATCAACGCGACACCGACCGTGCGCATCAACGGCGAGGACTACAAGTACACGACCCCGGACGCGCTGGTGGCCAAGGTCAAGGAGATCGTCGGCGACGTACCGGGCCTGGACGGCGCGGTCGCGCCCGCGGCGTGATGACGGACACGCAGGCCTCGCCGGTACCGGCCGCCGATCCGTCGGCGCCGGCATCCGCGTCGCCGCGGGTGGGGCGGGCCTCGGCGCTGTGGATCGTGCTGGCCGGTGCGATCGGCCTGGCGTCGTCGTTCACGCTGACCGTCGAGAAGATCGAACTGCTGATCAACCCGAAGTACGTGCCGTCGTGCAACTTCAACCCGGTGCTGTCCTGCGGGTCGATCATGGTGACCAAGCAGGCGTCGCTGTTCGGTTTCCCCAACCCGCTGATCGGGATCGTGTCGTTCACCCTGGTGATCGTCACCGGCGTGCTCGCCTGGTCGAAAGTTCGTATCCCGCAGTGGTATTGGGTCGGACTGCTGATCGGCACCACGTTGGGTGTGGTGCTGGTGCACTGGCTGATCTTCCAGAGCCTGTATCGCATCGGGGCGCTGTGCCCCTACTGCATGGTGGTGTGGAGCGTGATGATCCCGCTGCTGGTGGTGGTGGCCGCCATTGCGCTGCGGCCGCTGGCGGGTAACCCGGTGGCCCGGGCGCTCTACCAGTGGCGCTGGTCGATCGTCGCGGTCTGGTTCGCCACGGTGATCCTGGCGATCCTGGCCCGGTTCTGGGACTACTGGTCCACCCTGCTGTAGCCCCACCACGCCGAAACGTACGTTTCGGCACGAAAGTGCGAGAGCGACACACCATTATGTCGATCTCGGGAGGCACCGATGACACTGTCGGCCGAAGAAGAAGCCATCGTCTCGACGGTCCGCGACTTCGTCGACAAGCAGGTCAGACCGGTCGTGCGGGAACTCGAGCACGCCAACACCTACCCGGCCGAGCTGATCGACACCATGAAGGAGATCGGCGTCTTCGGCCTGTCGATCCCCGAGCCGTACGGATTCGGTGTGGTGTCGATGCCCTGTTATGTCCGGGTGGCCGAGGAACTGGCTCGGGGCTGGATGAGTCTGGCCGGCGCGATGGGCGGGCACACCGTGGTGGCCAAGCTGCTGGTCACCTTCGGCACCGAAGAACAGAAGCAGCGCTACCTGCCACCGATGGCCACCGGCGAGCTGCGCGCCACGATGGCGCTGACGGAACCGGGCGGCGGCTCGGATCTGCAGGCGATGCGCACCGTCGCCCGGCGCGACGGCGATCATTACCTGGTCAACGGGTCGAAGACCTGGATCTCCAATGCGCGACGGTCCGGGCTGGTCGCCCTGCTCTGCAAGACCGATCCGGATGCTCGGCCGGCGCACCGGGGCGTCTCGATCCTGTTGGTGGAGAATCCGTCCCAGGGTTTCACGATCTCCAAGGACCTGCCCAAGCTGGGCTACAAGGGCGTCGAGGCCTGCGAGCTGAACTTCGACGACTGCCGGGCGCCGGCCGGGGCGCTGCTGGGCGCCGCGGAGGGCAGCGGGTTCGCCCAGATGATGAAGGGCCTCGAGGTCGGCCGCTTGCAGGTGGCCGCCCGCGCGACCGGGGTGGCGCGGGCCGCGTTCGACGACGCGCTGGCCTACGCCCAGGACCGGGAGAGCTTCGGCAAGCCGATCTGGGAACACCAGGCCGTCGGTAACCTGCTCGCCGATATGGGCACCAGGCTGGCCGCCGCCCGGGCGCTGCTGCTGTCGGCGGCCGCGAGGTTCGACTCGGGGGAGCGCGTCGACCTGGAGGCCGGGATGGCCAAGCTGTTCTGCTCGGAGGCTGCGATGCAGATCGCGCTCGACGCCGTCCGCGTCCACGGCGGCTACGGCTATTCCACTGAGTACGACGTCGAGCGTTATTTCCGGGATGCGCCGCTGATGATCGTCGGTGAGGGCACCAACGAGATCCAGAAGGGCGTCATCGCAAAGCAATTGGTCAAACGGGGTGGCCTGGGTATCTGACCGGCGCAATTTGCTGCCGGAACCTGCCGAGATCGACGATGTGTTGGGTAGCTTTCGCACTGTTGCGCCGAGACGTACGTTTCGGTTTATGTTGTCCCGGCACCGCCCCGCCAATTGCTCGAGGAGTGAAGACAGTGTTCTCCAAGGTTCTGGTCGCCAATCGCGGTGAGATCGCGATCCGGGCGTTCCGCGCCGCCTACGAGCTGAACATCGCCACCGTGGCGGTGTACCCGTACGAGGACCGCAATTCGCTGCACCGCCTCAAGGCCGACGAGTCCTACCAGATCGGCGAGCGGGGTCACCCGGTGCGCGCCTACCTCGACGTCGACGAGATCGTCGCGACCGCGCGTGCCTGTGGGGCCGACGCCATCTACCCCGGCTACGGATTCCTCTCGGAGAATCCCGACCTGGCCGCGGCGTGCGCGGCGGCGGGCATCACGTTCGTCGGGCCCAGCGCCGACGTGCTCGAGCTGACCGGGAACAAGGCCCGGGCGATCGCGGCGGCCCAGGCGGCCGGCCTGCCGGTACTGACCTCGTCGGCGCCGTCGTCGTCGGTCGACGAGCTGGTGCGGGCCGCGCAGGACATGGAATTCCCGCTGTTCGTCAAGGCCGTCGCCGGCGGGGGTGGTCGCGGAATGCGCCGGGTCAGCCATCCCATGGCGCTGCCCGAAGCCATCGAGGCGGCCTCACGCGAGGC
>Ga0209023_10001511_pt1 | contig 30971 bp, 32 predicted proteins | sample LakOneMetagenome_FD_187468 | JGI IMG/M metagenome (GOLD analysis project Ga0209023, IMG submission 187468) | Freshwater and sediment microbial communities from Lake Erie, Canada (SPAdes) (version 2) | ecosystem: Environmental > Aquatic > Freshwater > Lentic | place: Lake Erie, Canada...
CGATCTGGATCGCCTCGCTCGGACCAGAGAAGCCAAGCTGCTGCGCGAGTGAGCTCAGCGTCGCCGGCGGCAATGACCGCTCGTCGCCAGCTCGCGTGGCGACCACCGCGTCCGAGACCGCGAGCAGCGGGCGCAGCATCTCCGCTGCGTCCTTGTCGTCGCGGATCCCGACACAGAGCACGAGCCGCCGCTCACCGACGAGTTCCGGCACCGCCTCGACCAACGCTGCAACACCGGCCGGGTTGTGCGCACCGTCGACCAGGGTGAGCGGCACCTCGGCGATCGCCTCGAGGCGCCCGGGCACCAGGGTCTGGGCAGCGGCGCGCACCACGGCCGCATCATCCAGCGCCCCGATCAGCGCCTCGGCGCCGGCCATCGCCAGCGCGAAATTGCGCCGCTGGAACAGTCCCCGCGCACCGAGCTGCATGCCCGGTCCTGGGTCTGCCGCGGCTTCGATCAGCCGCGCGCCCCGTTCTGCGCACACGGCCTCGGCGACGGATCGTGCCTCCGGCGCCAGATCCGCCCCGACAACCAGCGTGCCGCCGGCCCGGACCACGTCCAGCTTCTCGACCGCGATGTCATGGATCGTCGGCCCGAGCCAGCGCGTGTGCTCGAGCCCGACGTTGGTCAGCAGCTGCACCTCGGAATCGAGGACGTTGGTCGCGTCGTAGCGGCCACCAAGCCCGGCCTCAACGACGCACGCATCGACCCCGGCACGGGCGAAACAGTCGATCGCAGCGGCCGTCAACAGCTCGAACTGGGTCACGCGATCGCCTCCCGGTTGCGTGCGGTTGACCTTGTCGGCGGCGTCCGCGGCACGGGAGACGGCCGCCGCGAAGGTCGCGCCGTCGACGTCGGCATCGTCGATCCGGATGCGTTCGGTGAACGAGGACAGATGCGGCGAGAGGTAGGCACCGGTGCGCAAACCGTGCCCACGCAGGATCGCTGCGGCCATCCGGACCGTTGACGACTTGCCGTTGGTGCCAACGACCTCGATCACGCGCAGCTGTTCCTGCGGTGACCCGAGCGCGGTCAGCAGGCGACGGATGCGGTCCAGACCGAACCGCATCCCGAACACCTCCAGCGACAAGAGCAACCGTTCAGCTTCCGCCGCCGTCATCAACCCTCTCCGAGCGCGGCCAGTTCCGCCGCGTAGCGCTCACGCTTGGCTCGTTCACCGGCAACGACGGCCTCCGGTGCGCCGGCGACGAACTTCTCGTTCGCGAGCTTGCCGTCAACGCGCGCGATCTCCTGCTCGAGGCGCGCACGCTCGGCGGCGACCTTGGCGGCAAGTTCCACCGGATCCACACCCGTCAGCAACTCCACCGCGCCGCCGGGGATCGGGATCGTGGCGACCGGTGCGGCGTCGGTGTCCACCAGCGTCAGACGCGCCATCCGCGCGATCACCGCGGTCGCCTCCGCCGATGGTCCCGCGAGTCTCGCTTCCAGCGTCTCGCCGGGCTTCACGCCGGCGCCGTCACGCCAGGAGCGGACCCCCTGAATGGCGCCGATGACCTGCGCCGTCGCGTCGTCAGCATCCACGTCGCGCAGGGCCTGATCAACCGGGGTCGCCTGTGCCGCGGCCAGCAGCTCCTCCGTGCGCGCCGCAGCCGGGAGATGCCCCCACAGCTCCTCGGTGACGAAGGGAATGAACGGATGCGCCAGCAGCAGCGTCTCGCGCAGCACCCAGACGAGATGACCGCTGAGCGCCGGCCCGCTGTCGGCCAGCCGCGGCTTGACGAACTCCAGATACCAGTCACAGAGCTCACCGAACACGACGTCGTAGAGCCCGAGCGCCGCCTTCGAGAAATCGAACTCGCCAACGCGGTCAGCAAGATCAGCCTTTGCGGCCTGCAGGCGCGAGGCGATCCAGCGATCCTCCAGCGTCGCCGTCGACGGTGCCACCACCAGGTCCGCCGGCGCATCGCCGACCGCGCCGAGCACGAAGCGCGAGGCGTTGAACAGCTTCGTGACGAGCGCGGCGCCCTGGGCGACCTTCTCCTCGCTGAAGCGGACGTCCTGCGTCGAGGACATCGCAAGCAGGCCGAAACGGACGGCGTCCGCGCCGTAGGCCGGAAAGTCGCCGCCCTGGGTGAACACCGGCGGACGCTCGCCGCCGTCGATCAATGCCAGCGGATCGATGCCCGTGCCGAGCGACTTGCTCATCCGGCGGCCGTCGGGCGCCTGGATCAGCGCGTGGTTGTAGACATCGGTGAACGGGATCTCGCCGGTGAACTCGAGGCCCATCATCACCATCCGGGCAACCCAGAGAAACAGAATGTCCCGGGCGGTGGAGAGCACGTCGGTCGGATAGAACGCGCGCAGTTCCGGCGTCTGTTCCGGCCAGCCGAGCGTCGCGAATGGCCACAGCTGCGAGCTGAACCAGGTGTCGAGCACATCGGGATCCTGCTCCCAGCCCTCGCCCTCGGGCGCCTCGATGCCGCAGTAGACGTCGTCGCCGCGGTACCAGACGGGGATCTGGTGGCCCCACCAGAGCTGGCGGCTCAGGCACCAGGGGCGGATGTTCTCGAGCCAGTCGATGTAGCGGCGCTCCTGCGACGGCGGGTGGATCCGCACCTTGCCCTCACGCACGACCTCGATTGCGGGGGCCGCGAGCTCATCCATCCGCATGAACCACTGCAACGAGATCAGCGGCTCGATCCGCTCACCGGAGCGGTGGCTGTACGGCACCTCGTGCGTGTAGGGCTCGGTGCCGCGCAGCGCGCCCTCGGACTCCAGGGCCGCCACCACGGCGTCTCGCGCCTCCAGCACTCGCTGGCCGGCGAATGCGCCGGCGTATTCGCCGATCAGCGTGCCGTCCTCACCGATCACGGACAGCTCCGGCAGTCCGTGCTTGCGCCCGATCTCGAAGTCGTTGGGGTCGTGCCCCGGGGTGATCTTGAGGCAGCCGGTACCGAAGTCCGTCTTGACGTACTCGTCGGCAATCACCGGCAGCTCACGATCGGTCAACGGCAGCCGCACGGTCTTGCCGACGAACGCGGCGTAGCGCTCGTCGTCCGGGTGCACGGCGACGGCGACATCGGCCAGCATCGTCTCCGGCCGCACCGTCGCAACCACCAGCTCACCGCTGCCGTCGGTCAGCGGGTAGGCGATCTCGTAGAGCGTGTCGGTGACCTCGCGGTTCTCGACCTCGAGGTCGGAGATCGCTGACTGCGAACCCGGATCCCAGTTGACGAGGTAGAGGTCGCGGTAGATCAGGCCCTTGTCGTAGAGATCGACGAAGACCTTGAGCACGGCTTGGTGGTAGCGGTCATCGAGCGTGAACCGCTCATCGCTGTAGTCGCACGAGCAACCGAGCCGCTGGAACTGGCCGATGATCGTGCCGCCGAACTCCTCGCGCCACTCCCAGGTGCGGCGCGTGAACTCCTCGCGCCCGATCGCCTCGCGGCTTGTGCCTTCGGAGATCAGGCGCTTCTCGACCTGCGTCTGCGTCGCGATGCCGGCGTGGTCGGTGCCAAGCGTCCAGCGCGTGCGGCGCCCGCGGGCCCGGTGGAAGCGGATCAGCGTGTCCTGGATCGAGCCGTTGAGCGCGTGGCCCATGTGCAGCGCACCGGTGACGTTCGGCGGCGGGATCGCGATCGAGTAGTTGTCCTCAGCCTCCCCCTCGGGCTCGGCATGGAAGATGCCGGAGGCCAGCCAGCGCTCCATGATGCTGGGCTCGGCGGCGCTGGGGTCGAAACGCTTCTGCTCCTGCAGGCTCATGGGTTTGCGGCAGTCTACGGATACGGCGTTGCGATACTCGGGCACAACGATCTGAGGAGGTCCAGCATGTCCACCAACGTCGGAACCAGTGACCGCATCATCCGCTCTGTCATCGCCGTCGCAGCAGTGATTCTCGCGGCGATCGCCGGCTTCAGCTCGACCCTCGGCATCGTGCTGATCGTCGTCGCCGTAATCGCGGCAGTCACAGCCGCGGCGAAGCTCTGCCCGCTCTACTCGCTGCTCGGGATCAGCACCTGCCCGCGTGAGCCGGCAGCACCGAGCGCGCCCTAGACCATCGCCTGCTAGCGCCGTTTGACCCTGCTGCCGAGGACGACCTTGCGGCCGATCGTCAGCGGCTTGAGGCGCTTGACGATGCGCTTGAGCTCGTCACGTTCGGCGGCCTCGAGCTTGTCGAGCCGGCCACGCGTGCGCGAGAGGATCGCGGTGACGGTGCGCTTCTCCTCCTCGGCGAGCTCGTCCCACTGCTCGCGCAGCACCATCAGACCCTGCAGCGCCATCAACCACGGGGAGAGTTTGAGCGGCCCACGCATCGGTCCAGGGTAGCTCGACCTCAGGGTCGGGGGGCCAGCACCGTGCGTGAGAACTGCGGGTACGTCGCGCGGTATCCACGCGCCCGGGCGATCGGCGCCAGCACACCGAACAGCACACGCTGCACCGCGGCCGGCGGGCTCCGGAGTTCCATCACATCGGCGAACTCCGGGGCGAACAGCGACAGCTGCAGGAGGCTCGGCTGCTTACGGGCGGTGAAGTGGCCAGAACGGGCGAGCCCGAACAGCGTTTCGATCATGTGGACGAAGCGTTCGCCCGGCGTGAACTCCACGAGCACACGCGCGTCCCGGTCCGAAGCGTTCCACCAGTCGTGCCAGACGCCCGGCTCCACGACGCCGGTCTCCCCCTCCTGCAGCACGCTGACCGTGCCGTCGAGCTTCAGCGTCAGCTCGCCTTCAAGCACCGTGAAGCGCTCGACCATCGTCGGATGGCGATGCTCGCCGACGACCTTGGCCCCGACGAGGGCAATCAGCTCCGCGACGCCGCGTCCGTCGGGGTTCTTCCACGCCAGCTCGCGGATCGTGGCGCGCTCGCCGTTGACCGGGTTCTCCCAGACCTCACCAACCGCGATCGGGGCCAGGTCCGGCGCACCGGCAGCGTCCGGATGTGACATGCGAACAGTTTGCCAGAACTAGGCGGACGCCTGCGTGTCTTCGCTGCTGTCGTCCTCGTCCGGGACGGCCACCGTGACGAGCGTCGGCGGCAGGTGCTTCTCGATCGTCTCTTTCGTCACGACGCACTTCGTCACGTCGCGGCGGGACGGCAGCTCGAACTGCACATCGAGCAGCGCCTCCTCGATGATCGAGCGCAGACCGCGGGCGCCCGTCTCCCGCTCGAGCGCCTTGTCGGCCACGGCCGTGAGCGCGTCGTCGGAGAACACGAGCTCGATGTCGTCGAAGGCGAAGAAGCGGCTGAACTGCTTGACGAGCGCGTTGCGCGGCTCGGTCAGGATCGTGATCAGATCGTCGCGCTTGAGCTGATGCACGGCGGTCACGACCGGCAGGCGGCCGATGAACTCCGGGATCAGGCCGTAGGCGACGAGGTCTTCGGGCAGGCAGTCCTGGAACTGCTCGCCCTTCTCGTAGGTCTTGGCGGCGCCGAGGTTGGCGGCGAAGCCCATGCCGCTGCCGCCGGTGCGGCGCTCGATCACCTGGTCGAGGTGCGCGAACGCACCACCGCAGATGAAGAGGATGTTCGTCGTGTCGATCGACAGGAACTCCTGGTGCGGATGCTTGCGCCCGCCCTGCGGCGGCACTGCAGCAGTTGTGCCCTCGAGGATCTTCAGCAGCGCCTGCTGCACGCCCTCACCGGAGACATCACGGGTGATCGACGGGTTGTCGGACTTGCGGGCGATCTTGTCGACCTCGTCGATGTAGATGATCCCCGTTTCGGCCTTCTTGACGTCGTAGTCCGCCGCCTGGATCAGTTTCAGCAGGATGTTCTCGACGTCCTCGCCGACGTAGCCGGCTTCGGTCAGTGCGGTCGCATCGGCGATCGCGAACGGCACGTTGAGGATCCGCGCCAGCGTCTGCGCCAGCAGCGTCTTGCCGCAGCCGGTCGGGCCGAGCAGCAGGATGTTCGACTTCTGCAGCTCGACGTCGCCACCCTCGGCCTGCATCAGCTGCACGCGCTTGTAGTGGTTGTAGACCGCCACCGACAACGTCCGTTTGGCCTCTTCCTGCCCGATCACGTACTCGTCGAGCACGTCCTTGATCTCCACCGGTTTGGGCAGGTTGGAGAGGTCGAAGGACTGCGGTGCGGCGAGCTCCTCATCGACGATCTCGTTGCAGAGGTCGATGCACTCGTCACAGATGTAGACGCCCGGCCCGGCGATCAGCTTCTTGACCTGCCGCTGCGATTTGCCGCAGAAGCTGCACAGAAGCTGTTCGTTGGAGTCAGTTGGGCGGGCCATGGCTACAGGGTACGGGCTATACAGACCGTTTTCTAGTGTTTCTCAATCACGCTGTCGATGACGCCGTATTCCACGGCTTCAGCGGAGCTCATGAAGTAGTCACGCTCTGTATCGGCACTGACCTTCTCGAGCTTCTGCCCGGTGTGGTCGGCGAGGATCTGATCAAGGCGCTGACGCACGTCGATGATCTCGCGCGCGTGGATCTCGATGTCCGTGGCCTGTCCCTGGAAGCCGGAGGACACCTGATGGATCATCACCTTGGAGTTCGGCAGCGCAGTGCGCTTGCCCTTCGCACCACCGGCGAGCAGCACGGCGCCCATCGACATCGCGATGCCGACGCAGATCGTCTGCACATCCGGCTTGATGAACTGCATCGTGTCGTAGATCGCCAGGCCCGAGTAGACGCTGCCACCGGGCGAGTTGATGTAGATCGAGATGTCCTTCTCCGGGTCCTCGGACTCCAGATGCAGCAATTGGGCGACAACGAGGTTGGCGATCTGATCGTCGACCTGGGTGCCGAGAAAGATGATGCGCTGACTCAGGAGGCGGCTGTAGATGTCGAAGGCGCGCTCACCACGTGAGGACTGCTCGACAACCATCGGGACAAGTGGGCTCATGTGACCTCGTGGTTTCTGGCTGGAGGGCCGTGTTTCCTCCCCAAAGGGCTCCGCTTTTCAGCGAACAGCCGTCCCGGGGCTGACTGCGGTTGAGGCTAGCAGCGGGTTGGGGACTCACGTGCAGGAAGGTCGGCACTGCCCCTGCGTGCTTGAACGACGCCGGACGGACGTCGTGACTACGGCCTACTTGGCGGCTCGTTCAACCAAGACTTCTACGGCGCGGCGCTGGGCGAGGTCTTCCTTCAGCTCGTCCAGGCGGCCGTTCTGCTCGAGCCGCTTGAGCAGCTTCTCGGGCTTGACGTTCTGCTGCGCCGCCGCCTCCTGCACCGCGTCCAGCAGGTCACCCTCGGACGGTTCGATGCCCTCCGCCTCGATGAACGCGGCGAGTACGGCCTCACGCCGTAGTGCCTTGGCGGCGTCGGGCGTGGCCTCGGCCAGCAGCTCGTCCTCGTCCTGTCCGGCCATCTGCAGGTAGGCCTCCTTGGTCAGGCCGCGATGCGAGAGCTGGTGCAGCATCTGCTCCCACAGCTCCTTGGCGCGGGCTGTGGCGAGGGAGTCCGGGACGTCCACCTTCGACAGCGCAACGACCGCGTCCAGCACGGCCTCCTCGTACTCCTTCTCGACCTTCGACTCGTCCTGCTTCTTCGCGGTCTCCTCGAGATCGGCGCGCAGCTCGGCGAGCGTGTCGAAGCCACCCGCCTCGCTGGCGAACTCGTCATCGAGCTCCGGCAGCTGCTTGGCCTTGACCTCGTGCACCGTCACGTCGAACTCCGCCGCAGCCGCCTCGAGATGGGGCGCGGCCGGGTAGCTCTCGGGGAAGGTGACGGACACCGTGCGCTCGTCACCGGCTGCGGCACCGACCAGCTGCTCCTCGAAGCCGGGGATGAACCGGCCGCCGCCGATCTCCAGCAGATGGTCGCGTCCCTCACCACCCTCGAAGGCCTCGCGTGCGTCACCACCGACCGTGTAGCCGACGAAGTCGATCACGACGTAATCGCCCTCGGCCGCCGCACGCTCGACAGCCTCGAGCCGGCCCAGCTGCTGGCGCATCGCCTCGAGTTGTTCGTCGATCGCCTCGGCGTCCGCCGCGGGCTCGCGCTTCTTCACATCGAGCTTGTCGAGCTTGCCGAGCGTCGCGATCGGCCGCACGCCGATCTCGAACGAAAACGTCAGCGGTGCGCCCTCCTCCGGCAGCTCACCGAGGCTGAGGTCCGGATCACCAACGGCGTGTACGCCGGCCTGCTCGATCGCCTGTAGGAACCAGCCGCCGATCGAGGACCGCACGGCTTCGTCGAGCACCACCTCGTGGCCGTAGCGCTGCGTCACCATCGCGGGCGGCACCTTGCCGGCGCGAAACCCGGGCACCTTCATCGAGCGACCGAGCCGCGACGCGGCGTCATTCATCTTTGCCTGAACCTCGGTCCAGGCGACTTCCGCGGAGACTTTGACCCGGCTTTCCGGCAGCTCCTCAACGGTTGCGGTGACGGGAGTCTGAAGTGTCTTGCCGGCGGCCATGAGGCGCCTGACTGTAGCGTTCTAGCGGTGAAGACGGCCCACCGCCCACCCCGCCACGAACGCGTCGCCGGGCGACTGATCACCGGCAGCCTCGGCCACGGTGTCGGCGGGCTCCTCGACTGGCTGGAGTTCACGGCGCGGGTCGCCGCGCAACGCGTCAGGCGGCGTGCCGGCCGCCGTTGAGGCCCCTGCCGGCAGCGTCGCTGAGCGCGTCCGCCACCATCGAGGCATCCAGCGCGGCAACCACGCCGGGCAGCTCGTCGGGTGCCGTCGGCCGGGCGTAGAACCAGCCCTGGCCGAGGTCACAGCCGAGCTGCGCCGTGATCCGTGCTTCGTCCTCGGTCTCGATCCCCTCGGCGACGACGACGAGGTCGAGCGTCTGCGCAATCTGTGACACCGCGGACATGATCGCGACGCGCTGCGGCGAATTGGCGACATCGTGCACGAGGCTGCGATCGAGCTTCAGCACATCGAGCGGCAGCTCGGTCAGGCTGGCCAGCGACGACTGGCCGACACCGAAGTCGTCGAGCGCAATCTGTACCCCGGCCTCGGACAGCGCTTTGACGGTCTCCAGCGCCGCCTGGCTGTCGCCCGTCAGCGCCGATTCCGTGACTTCGATCATCAGGCTGGACGGAGCGAGGCTCCGCACATCCAGTGCCTCCAGAATCTCTTCGACCAGTCCGGGGTCATCGAGCTGGGCACGGGAGATGTTGACTGCCATCGAGCGATCACCGAGCGTGTCCCCGGCGTCGCGCCAGCGACGCAGTTGGTCGAGCGCCTCGCCCAACACGTAGGAGCCGAGCCGGCCGATCAGACCATGGGTTTCCGCAAGCGGCACGAAGCGGCCCGGCCCGATCTCGCCCCGCACCGGATGGGACCAGCGCACCAACGCCTCGTACTTGGTGACACGTCCGGCCGATCGGCTGACGACCGGCTGATACGCCAGGTACAGCGAGCGGGTGTCGATCGCGCGGCGCAGTTCGGCAACGAGCGAGAGGCGCTCGACCGTCTCGGCACGCATCGCCTCATCGAAGACCGCGACCTTCATGTCTTCGGCGACCGCGCGGTACATCGCAGCGCTGGCGTCACGCAGCAGATCCTCGGGCCGGATCTGTGGATCGACCTTGGTGACGACGACGCCGGCGACCAGATGCGGCGGCAGCTCGAAGCCTTCGAGCGTGACCGGGCCGGCGACCCGACCCAGCAGGTCGCGCACGCGGTCGGTGGCATCCTCGGGGTTCGTGAGGTCAGGACTGACGATCACGAACTCGTCGCCATCGGACCGCGCCAGCGTCTCGTCCAGCGTCAGCAGCATCGCGATCCGCTGGCCGATCTCGGAGAGGAAGCTGTCGCCGGCATCGTGACCGAGGCTCTCGTGGATCGCGCGACGATTGACGAGGCCGAGCGAGATCACGGTCAAGCGGCGGTCGCCCTGCCCCGGCGACTTCAGCAGCTCACTCAGGCTCGAGAGCAGGAAGCGGCGGTTGGGAACATCGGTGACCGTGTCGTACATCGACTGGCGCAGCAGCTCATCCTCGCTCTGCAGCCGGGTCGCCGCACCGTTGAGGACGGAGACCATCGCCGCGAGGAACTCGAGCTCGTGATCGGCGAGCCCGCCCGCCTGCCGGCGGTAGACGGTCAGCACGCCGGGGTCGCCGTCGGCGCAGCGCATCGGCAGACTGACGCCCGAGCGCACACCGCGGCCGAGAAAGCCATCGACGTCAAAGCGCTGCTCGTGATCGCGATCGATGACGTGCACCGGCGCCCCGGTGTCGAGGGCGTAGCGCGCGTGCCGCAGATCGGGCCCGGGAGCTTCAGCCAGGACGTCCGCGACGCGGTCCTGGCCGGCGACCACGACAAGCTTGCCGGAGCGATCATCCTCGCGAGCGATCGACACCGTCTCGACGTTCATCACCTTGTGGATGCCGGCGACCGCTTGATGGGCGAGTTCGTCGGCCCGCAGCGCTGTCAGCGCGAGCTGGCCGAGCGCCGCGACCTCCCCCTGCTGCGCCGAGCGGCGCAGCGCCTGGTCGTGTGCCGCGCGGCGTTCGGTCACGTCAACCGCGTGCAGCACGATGTGGCCGGGCAGACCACCCATCGAGGCGCCGGCATGGATCGACAGCTCGACCCAGATCTTGGAGCCGTCGGCGGCGAGCAACATCCGATCGGCCGGCGCGACGGCTGGCTCACCGGCAACGGCGGCGCCGAAGTCCTTCTCGTACAGCGGCAGATCGTCCGGCGCCAGCAGGGAGGCGAAGCCGGCGCCCGCGAGCAGCTGCGACTCCGAGTACCCGGTCAGGCGGCAGAGCGCAGGGTTGACCTGCGTGAACGTGCCGTCGACGGCAAGCGCCGCGATTCCGATGGAGGTGCCATGAAACGCGCTGCGGTACTCCTCGCTGCCGTCATGGTGCACGCCGATGGCCATACATGCCCGATATTCGGCCCATCTACGCGGAAGTGAAGGGCTGTTCCGCCGCGGAATCCCGCTGCCAAGGGACCAGCAGCCGTTGCAGCACCGCCACGGCGGCGAAGAGCGTCAGGCCAATCGCGCCGAGTACCACCACGGCTGCCAGCAGCTCGGCTGTCGCTGTCTGGTTGTTCCAGACCAGGATCAGATAGCCGAGGCCGTCCGACGATCCGACCCATTCGGCGAACACGGCGCCGATCGGCGCGAGCGCTGCCGCGGTCTTCAGGCCGGAGAAGATCCGCGGCAGCGCAGCCGGGAACTCGGCGATCCGAAAGCGTTTCCAGCGGCCCGCCCCCATGCCCTGCAAGAGCTGCAGCAGCTGACCATCGACGCCGCGCAGTCCGTCGACGGTGGCGACGGTGATCGGGAAGAAGCTCACGAGCGCGATCACGATCACCTTCGGTCCGAGATCGAACCCCGCCCAGAGGACCAGCAGCGGCGCGATCGCCGGGATCGGCACCATCTGTGATGCCACCAGCACGGGATACGTCGCGCGGAGTGCCAGACGCGAGCGACTGATCAAGGTGCCCGTCAACAGGCCGATCAGCACCGCGGCGCCGAAGCCGAGGGCAATCTCCCGAACCGTCACCCATGCTGCGTCCAGCAGCAGTGTTCGCTGGTGCTGCAACGCGGACGCGACGTCGGCCGGAGCAGGCAGCGTCACCGGCGATACGTCCGAGATCGCGACATAGCCCTGCCAGGCGGCGAGCAGCAGCGCCACGAAGATCAGCGGTGCGAGCAGGCGTCCGATCATGCGGGCCAGGCCTCGGCGGTGAGCGTGCGCAGCAGCTGGGCGCGATACGCCGCGAATGCCGGCAGCAAGCGGACCTCGGGCGAGCGCGTCTCGGGCAGCTGGATGTCGACGATCGCCCGAACGCTCGCCGGGCGAGGCGACAGCACGCAGATCCGATCGGCGAGGGCGATCGCCTCATCGATGTCGTGTGTGACGAGGATCGTCGTCTTGCCGCCCGCCACGCAGCGGTCGCGCAGCCACTGCTGCAGCTGCAGGCGCGTGAGTGCGTCCAACGCCCCGAACGGCTCGTCGAGCAGCAACACGTCGCGGCCGACGAGGAAGGTGCGCAGCAGCGCCGCCCGCTGTTGCATGCCGCCCGAGAGCTGGTGCGGCCAACGTTGCTCGAAGCCTTCGAGACCGAAGCTCGCGAGGTGCTCGCGCGCCAGCCGACGAGCGTCGGCGCGGCGATGTCCCTGGGCCTCGAGGCCAACGGCGACGTTGTCGAGCGCCGTTCGCCAGGGCATCAGCAGATTGCGCTGCGGCATGTGTGCGCTGGCATTGGTGCGCGTCTCGCCCGCCGTCGGCGTGAGCAGCCCGGCGAGGATGTTCAGCAGCGTCGACTTGCCGCAGCCGCTCGGACCGATCACCGCGAGGAACTCCCCGGCTTCGACCGTCAGTGTGATGTCGCGCAGCGCCTCCGTTGCCCCCGCCGCTTCGGGATACCGGTGACTGACGCCGCGGACTTCGACGGCGGCAGCCATCACCGCTGCGGCAGCGCAACGCGTGTCGCGTAGCGCGACGGCGCGATCGGTGCGTCGATCAGCTTTGTGGCAACGAGGAACTTCGAGAGGCCTGCGATGTCGTCGGCGTTGATCGGCCCAAACGCCTCAGCATCGGCCTGGAACAGCGGTCCGTAAGCGGCGAGCTGGGCGGCAGCCAACGGACGCTTGAGCCCCTTCGCGCCAGCCAGAAGATCATCGAGGGCGGCACCCGGCCGCTTGATCGTGTCGTTGTAGCCATCGATCGTTGCCGCAACGAACGCCTGCAGCAGCGGCGCGGCTGCCTGGACCTTCTGCCGCGTCGTGAACGCCACCAGGCCGGGGTAGCGCGGCCCGCCGTGATCGTCAAAGGCAAATGTCGTCGTCGGGAAGCCGTCCTGCTCGACCTGCACGCCATCGGCGGCGTAGAAGCCGACGAACGCATCGACCTTCCGGTTCTCCAGCGCCGCGACGCCGCCGAAGCCGATCGTGATCCGCTTGACCTTCTTCGGGTCACCGCCGTCGTCGCGGATGATCGTGTCGAGCACCGCAGCGTCGGACGGCACGCCGGTCAGCCCGACCGTCTTGCCCTCGAGCTGCCGCGGCGCCGTGATGCCTTCCTTCTTCAAGGTGACGATGCCGCCGAGCGGCCGCTGGACGACGGCCATCACCGCCTGGGCGTCGCGCCCGGCATCGATCTGGCCTGCGAGGTCGATGCCGTCCGCGATGCCGAAGTCCGCTTTGCCGGAGTCGATCAGCTTCAAGGTGTCCGACGTCGACGTCGGCGCGATGATCCGCAGGTCCAGATTGCGCTTGCGGTAGTAGCCCTGTTGCTGGGCGCGGTAGATGCCGGCGTGCACCGCGTTCGGCAGGTAGTCGAGGACCAGGGTGGCCTTGGTCAGCTTCGACGGACCGACGCCGGACTCCGTCGACGAACCGCAGCCTGCCAGCGCACTGGCGGCCGCGATGAAGGCGACGAGAACGAGGAGGCGCACCGCGCAGACCTTACTTCGGTCGTCGCGGATAGGGTCGGCCAATGACATCGCTCGTGAGGTATCTGCGCCGGCACCACATCGCGCTGCTCGCGCTGTTCGTCGCGCTCGGGGGCACGTCGTACGCCGCAGTCCAGAGCCTCGTGGCCAGCGACGGCACCGTGCGTGCCTGCGTCCACCAGTCCAGCGGAGCGGTCCGCTTTGTCGCAACCTCGAGGGCCTGCCGCCGTGGCGAGCGCACGCTCGCCCTCAACCAGCGCGGCGTCGCCGGAGCGACCGGCGCCCCGGGGGCAACGGGCGCCGCCGGCCCGACCGGCCTAACGGGCGCGACCGGTCTGACGGGCGCGACCGGCCCGGTGGGACCAACAGCCGGGGCGGTTGACGGCAACGCACTGACCCCGCCAACGGGTTCCGCGGCGTCTGCAACGACGCACTTGGACGCCGCGAGCGGCGGCCGGCTGCTGGTCTTCGGCAGGTTCGACAGCGCAACTTGGCAATGCCTGAACTTCGGCAGCTGCACGATGAACGTCGGTCTCTACGTGGATGGTGTGCCGGTCCCCCAGACGCTCGCTACGGCGAACCTCGGTGCCGGTAGCTCGGTGAGCGCGTTCGGGGCGTTCAACAGGTTCGGGCTTTCCGCCAGCGTCAGCGCGGGAAGCCACACGATCACGATCGGCTATCTCACAACCAGCGGTATCGCAGCGGCGGGCCTCGAGAATCCCGTCAACATCTCGGTCGGGGCACTCCTGCTCGGCGGAGGGTGAGCTAGGGCCCGACCCAGGTGACCTCAAGGCTCGTGTAGGAGTTGTTGAGAGTCTGCGCGCTGCCGCTGTCCTGTTGGGCGAAGAGCCGGACAACTTCGCCAGCCGCCAGATGGTAGGTGGCGGCGCCGCTGAGAATCGTGGTGCCGCTGGAGCTTGCGCTCACCAGCTCGCCGTGCGGCGAGAGCCCGCCCTCAGCATCCGCAGTCGGCGAGTAGAAACCCGCGTGTCGCACGCCCGAGGCACTCCCTCCGATGTTCACGCTGTAGGTCGCCACGTAGGTCCCGGCAATCGGCGCGACGATGTCGGCCGACGTCCCGACATGCATATCGCCGACGTCATAGGTCTCGGTCGCCCACGTGACGTCCGTCTCAACACCGAAACCATTCGGAATCGACTGCCCGTTCGTCGAGCGCAGCGAGACACGTGGACCGCCGGCGAGCTTGGATGGCGTCACCGCGCCGTCCTTGATCGTCGGGTTCGGGAACGCCCCACTCAGATCACCGCCGGCAGATCCCGTCGAGGGTCCGGCATCCCCCTTGTCGCCCTTGTCGCCCTTGGCGCCTGTCGCCCCTTTGAGGGCCGCCTTCGCGCTGGCGCTGAAGTCCCTCGTGAAGAGACTGCCGTCCTTGACCTTCGCTGAGGTCACAGCACTGGTCTGGATCTGGTTCGTCCCGACCGAGTTGCGCGGCAGCTGTGTCGCGGCGTACGACGTGCCACCGAGCGCGACGAACAGCGCGAGGTAGCCGATTGCGTTGGAGCGGAGGTGAGAGAGCATCGCGCCACCATATACCAGTGCGTCGCTTCCACGTGGCAGGACCGCGGGGCGCCGCAGAAGCCGCGCGAGGGGTGAGCGACGGGACTCGAACCCGCGACCGCCTGGACCACAACCAGGAGCTCTACCAACTGAGCTACGCCCACCGCGCAGGCGGGGAGTCTAGACGGTCATAGATCGAGCCGCCGGAGGCGGACCGTCGCCACGACCAGAACCACCACGATGAAGACGAGCGACCACGGCAGCAGCGTCGGCCCACCGTCGTGCGAGTTGCCCAGCGGCCCGAGCCTCACGAAGGCGGCCGTGCCGCCGGTCATGTCACCGACGAGCCGCAGCAGCGCGTCGCGGTACAGCGCCTGGAACGGCAGGACCCACGAGGCGGTGTCAGAGATGTCGGTCAGACGCTGCGATCCGACCGCCTCACCGATCGACCCCATCATCCCGCCGACGAGGCCGGCGCCATAGATCATCAGGACGAAGATCCCGTTCGCCGTAGCGGTCATCAGCGTCGACCCGGCCAGCGCCAGCGCCGCCACGGTCGCGACCGCCAGGGCCAGCCTCAGCCCGATCGCCAGAGGCTCGGCCGGCCACCAGTCACCGATCAACCCGATCGCGACCACCGCGGCGGCATAGGTAGCCAGCACGAAGAGCATGCTCGTGATCGCCGCCGCGAGAAAGCGGCCGATCAGGTACTGACCGCGCCCGAGCGGACGCACCAGCAGGGGCTGCAGCAGACCGCGTTCCGCGTCGCCGCGCACCGCCGCAGCGCTCAGGAACGTGGCGAGGACGACGCCGAGGAACAGCGCGCCGAAGATCGCCAGGCCGAGCATCGTCGAGCCGGCCACGGCACGCGCGTCCAGCAGACCAACCGGCACCCCCACCGCTTCCTGGTCGACGTGGTCGAAGACCTCCACCGCACCCCAGCAGTAGAGCCCGCCGCACAGCGCCGTCAGCCCGACGACGATGCGCAGCACACGGCGTCGGCGCGCCTCGCGCAGCGCCTGCCACGCAACGATCGAGATCGATTCGAGGTGACCGTTCATCGCGCGTCTGCCACGGTTCGCAGGTACACGTCTTCGAGCGTCGAGCCGACCACCCTGGCGCCGTACACCAGCTCACCGCCGGCAACAAGATCCGCGACGATCTTCGGCACGTCATCGCGCCCTGCACCCTCGATCCGCCGTACCCCCGACGCCAGATCCACCTCAACGGCGACGCCGGACTCCAGTTCCTGCGGCGTGCCCTGTGCGACGACCAGGCCCCGATCGATGATCACCACGCGGTCACAGACCTGTTCCACCTCGGTCAGCAGGTGCGTGTTCAGCAGCACGCCGACGCCGCGGCTCTTCAGCTCCTCCAGCAGGTCGCGCACGGTGTGGCGACCGCCAGGGTCCAGCGCACTCGTCGGCTCGTCCAGCAGCAGCAACCGCGGCGCGCCGACCATCGCCTGGGCAAGACCGAGCCGTTGCTGCATGCCCTTCGACATCTTCTCGACCCGGGTCTCGGCGTTGTCCTCGAGCCGCACGAGCCGCAGGAGCTCACGCCGTTCGGCGGCGCCGCCGTCCGAGCGCGCGAGGCGTTGATGCAGCAGCAGCACCTCGTCCGCCGTGGCCCAGTCCGGAAAACGAAACAGTTCCGCGAGATAACCGACCGGCTTCGCCAGGTGCACGGAGCCGGAGCTGGCGCGGACCAGGCCGCAGGCGATCTTCGTCAACGTCGACTTGCCGGCGCCGTTCGGACCGAGCAGGCCGACGACTTCACCGGGTCCGACCTCGAGGTCGACGCCGCGCAGCGCCGTGCTGGCGCCGTAGCTCTTGTGCAGGTCGGTGAGCGCGAGGGCCGCGCCGGCGGAGGCCATCGCCCACAGTCTGGTGGATGCCCCGGCGCGCTCCCTACCGGCACCCAGACCCCTCACACCACATTCCGTTATCTTGCGGCCATGAGAACTCGCCGCAGGGGAATCGCAGTGCTGATCGTCATGGCGTGTGCCGGGCTTCCCGCGTCAGCACAGGCCCGCACGCTCGACAACCCGATCATCAATGAGAACGGCTGCATCGGCAACGTCGCGCTGACCTACGACGATCTGTGGACGGTTGGCGGCGCCGGTCATATCCACTGCCCCGCATGGATGGCGCCCGCTCGCCCCCAGGCGCTGCTGTGGATCGAACGCAGCGGTGCCTCGGTCGCGATCTCTGGCGGTCCGCTGCTTCCGCATCCGACCCTCGGCCTGTCGGTCGATCCACCGCGGATCGCAACCTTCGGGTATCTGGAGAACACCTACCGCGTCTGCCTGCTCGTGGCGCGCGGCACCGATGGCTTCCAGATCAGCAAGAAGTGCACCCGATCGATGAAGCTGTCGACCACGCGCCAGGTCATCTGGAACTGAGTCGGCGGGCCCGAACGCGGCCACATCGGGCGCGGATCCTGTCAGAGTCCGCGCATGCCCCCGAAGACGATCCTGATCACCGGCTGCTCGACCGGAATCGGCCGCGCGACCGCAGAACGCCTCGTAGGCCGAGGACACACCGTGTACGCCAGTGCTCGCAAGCTGGACGCGATTGCCGACCTCGAGGCCGCGGGCTGCCACACGCTGGCGCTGGACGTCTGTGACGAGCAGTCGATGCAGGCGGCCGTCGCACGGGTGGTGGAGAACCACGGCGCCGTTGACGCCCTCGTCAACAATGCGGGCTACTCGCAGTCGGGTGCGATCGAGACGATCACGATGGACGCGCTGCGCCGTCAGTTTGAAACGAACGTCTTCGGACTCGTGCGCATGAGCCAGCTCGTGCTGCCCTCGATGCGCCAGCAGCGTGCAGGCCGCATCGTGAACATCAGCTCGATGGGCGCGAACCTGGTCTTCCCCGGTGGCGGCGCCTACCACGCCACGAAATTCGCCGTCAACGCGATCAGCGACGCGCTCCGGTTCGAGGTCAAGGGATTCGGCGTCGATGTGGTCACGGTCGAGCCGGGCGCGATTCGCACGAACTTCGATCAGGCCGCGCTCGCCTCGATCAGCGGCGCAGCAGAGACGGACGGTCCGTATGCGGAGTTCAACGCGTCGGTCGGCGCGATCACCAAGGCCGCGTATGAGCGCGGTGTGCTCAAGCTCTTTGGCGGACCGCCGTCGGCTGTTGCGAAGGTGATCGAGAAGGCGATCACCGCTCGTCGCCCCCGCGCCCGCTACCGCGTAACCCCGTCGGCGAAATTGATGGTGGCGCAGCGCAAGGTGATGACCGACGGCATGTGGGATGCGTTCGTCGGCACGCAGTTCCCCCACCCCGGCCGCTGAGCGCGGGTACGATCGCCGACATGCCGCACGCGGAGATCAACGGTCAGCAGCTCTTTTACGAGGACACGGGCGGCGACGCTGACGTGATCGTCTTCTCACACGGGATGTTGATGGACCACAGCATGTTCGACGCCCAGGTGGAGGCGCTGCGGGACGACTGGCGCTGCATCACCTGGGACGAGCGCTGCCATGGCGCGACGGAGGCCACGCCGGACCCGTTCACCTACTGGGACTCCGCCGCTGATCTGCTCGGGCTGCTTGATCATCTCGGCGTCGGGCGCGCGGTGCTTGCCGGTATGTCCCAGGGCGGCTTCCTCTCGTTGCGCGCCGCCCTCACCGCGCCGCAGCGCGTCCGGGCGCTCGTGCTGATCGACACCCAACCCGGAGTCGAGAACCCGGCGACGCTGCCGATCTACAACCAGCTGATCGAGCTGTGGACCGCGCCGGGTGATCCGCCGCAGGAGGTGCTCGACACCGTGGCGGCGATCATCCTCGGCGCGGGCTACGACGGTGCGGCGGCATGGCAGGACCGCTGGCGAGCGATCAGTGACGCCGCGGTGGTCCAGGCCTACGCGACGCTGACGGGCCGTGAGGACGATGTGCAGCCCCGGATCGCGGAGCTGACGATGCCGGCACTTGTCGTTCACGGTGCCGACGATCTGGCAATCCCCGCCGATGTCGGACGCGCGTTCGCTGCAGCGCTGCCGGACGCGGAACTCGTCGTCGTCGACGGCGCCGGGCACGCAGCCAACCTCACGCACCCGGATGCCGTCAACGCGGCGCTCAAGCGGTTCCTGCTCGGGCTGTAGCACCGATGGCGTCGACCAAGCGGCTTCTGCGGCGCGTCAGGCCGGCGGTGGCACTCAAGCGGGCGTTCGACCCGCCTTCGGTGAAGCGCGACCGCGCCGACCAGCGCAACACCGTCCGGCTGATCGAGTCCCGCCTCGCGCCGGACGCCTGCTGCATTGACGTCGGCGCCAACATTGGCGAGGTCCTCACCGAGATCGTGCGTGTGGCGCCGCGCGGACAGCACATCGCGTTTGAGCCGATTCCGGCACTGGCCGCCGCGCTGGCGAAGCGCTTCCCGGACGTCGTCGTCCATGCCTCAGCGCTGTCGGACGAGGCAGGCGAGCACGCCTTCGCGCACGTGTCCTCGCGCCCCGGTTGGAGCGGTCTCCGAGCGCGCCCGGGGGTCGACCCGGGCGATGTCGAGCACCTCACCGTGCCGGTTCAACGGTTGGACGACGTGCTGCCCGAGGCGTATGTGCCTGCGTTGATCAAGATCGACGTCGAAGGCGCCGAGCTGGGCGTGCTGCGCGGCGCCGAGCAGACGCTGCGCGTGCACCAGCCGCTGGTTCTGCTGGAGCACGGCCACGGGGCGGCCGAGCTCTACGGCACAGGCCCCAACGACATCTACAACATGCTGACGGGCCTCGGCTACCGGATCTTCGGCCTGGATGAGCGCGGGCCGTTGTCTGCTGCGGAGTTCGCCGACTGCTTCGCCACCGGCAGCCGCGTCAACTTCCTCGCCCAGCCGTAGCAAGCACCCCCGGTTGGATTCGAACCAACGACCTGCGGATTAGAAGTCCGCTGCTCTATCCAGCTGAGCTACGGGGGCGTGTGTCCACCGTAAACCAGCTGGAGCATCCAGCTGAGCTACGGGGGCGTGTGTCCACCGTAAACCAGCTGGAGCATCCAGCTGAGCTACGGGGGCGTGTGTCCATATGCTCGCACGCCGTGCCGCTGTTCCTGCGAGCATTTCGGCGATGACCGATCCGAACGACGCGATCGACCTGTTCGCGCTCGAGCAACGGTTCGCCGGCATTCGGCAATGGGGCGACCCCGTCCTGACGACGCCTGCACGCAGCGTCGACCGCTTCGACGATGCCTTGTCCAGCCAGGCGCAACAGATGATCGAGATCATGGATCGCGCCGCCGGGGCAGGGCTCGCGGCACCGCAGGTCGGCATCGCTCAGCGCCTGATCACCTACTACCCCGAGCATGAGGGGCCGCCGACGGTGCTTGTCAACCCGGTCGTCGAGAGCGCGTCGAGCGAGACCCAGGTCGGATTCGAGGGCTGCCTCTCGATCGGCTGCTCGATGATCGCGCTCCGCGTGGAGCGCGCCGCCAGCGTCCGTGTGGTCGCCAACATGCTGGACGGCTCCCCCACCACGTTCGACGCCGTTGACGCCCACGCGCGGATCCTGCAGCACGAGATCGATCACCTCGACGGCGTCCTGATGCTCGATCGTGTCGACGCCGAGCAGCGGCGCATGGCGCTGCGCGCGCTTCGCCTCGGCGTCGCCTGGTCCGCCGAGCCCGCTAGCTGAAGACCCAACGCCGGCCGATCGCGTACGTGGCGACCGGCGGGATCGGCATCAGGATCAGCTGGGCGATCAGCGGCTTCAGGTCCGCAACATCGACGGCCAGCGCCAGCAGCACCATGTTGAGGCCGATGCCGGCGCCCTGCGCGGCGAGCCAGCTGAGCCAGCCCTTGACCCGCGGATCGCCGCCCTTGAACGTCCAGTGCTCGTGCAACCAGTAGCCGACCGACGCGGACGCCAGAAACGCCAGGGTCGCCGCCACGAGATAGGGAACGCCGGACACCACTCCGGCTGCGAACAGCCCGAAGTACGTCGCCGCGTTGAACGCGCCCACCACACCAAAACGAAGCACCTCATGGAGCCGCTGCACGCCAACGGTCTAGCGGATTGCTCGGCCGCCCCGTCACCTACTGTCGTGCGATGAGCGCACGGAGCACCGCACGAGCCGCGGCTAGAAGGTTCCTCAAAGAGGACATGACGGACACAGCGGCAGCGCTGACGTACTACGGGGTCCTCTCGATCTTCCCGGCGCTGATCGCGTTGATCTCCGTCGTGGCCCTGGCCGGTGACGGTGCGACCCAGCCGATCCTCGATGCACTCGCCGATGCCCCCGGACCGGTCAGCGAGATCCTGACGGACGTCGTCAAGACCTCGGCGCGCACGGGGGCAGGGCTGCCGTTCACCCTGGGCATCCTCGCGGCACTGTGGAGCGCCAGCGCCTACATCGGGGCGTTCAGTCGCGCATGCAACACCATCTTTGGCGTCAGGGAGGAGCGTCCGTTCTGGAAACTCCGCCCGACGCAGTTCGGCTTGACGGCGGCCGCGCTGGCACTGCTCGGCATTGCATCGGCCGCATCGGTGCTGACCGGGCCGATCGCGCGAGAGTTCGGCGACATGGTCGGCGTCGGCGCCGAGACCGCGGCCATCTGGGACCGCGCCAAGCTCCCTGGGCTCCTCGTCATCGTCGGCGGTTTGATCATCCTGCTGATGTTCACGGCACCCAACGTGCAGTTCCGCAGTCTCCGCGCTGTGTTGCCGGGCGGCGCGGTGGCGCTGGTCGCCTGGAGCATCGGGTCGGTGCTACTCGGATTGTATTTCGAGAACTTCGCGGACTACGGCAAGAGTTACGGCGCGCTGGGCAGCGTGATCGCCTTCCTCGTCTGGCTCTGGTTCAGCAATCTCGCGCTCTTGTTCGGGCAGCTGATCAACGCCGAACTGCAGCGCGGCTCCGAGCCGACCGACGAGTCCGCCGTTCGTCCACTTGTGAGCCCATGACGGCACGATCGGGCCGCTGCTGCCGACACTGGCTCAAGCGAATGTCCGATAAGCAACATTCAGGAGTCTTAGTGTCTTCTCGTCTTGGCCTGTCCACGCGCAACGTCTTGCGCATGGTGGCCGCCGTCACCGTAACGAGCGCGTTCTGCGCCATGCCGTCGGCTTGGGCCGGGGAGGCACCCGGCGAAAGCCGGCTTCCCGCGTGCACTGCGGGACAGGTGCCAACGCAGCAGACGCCGTGCAGGCTGCCGATCTGCGCCGACGGCGTTTCGTCGACGCAGGAACATCCGTGCTTCCCGCGCTGTCCGCAGGGCGTCAGCCCGACGCAGGAACATCCTTGTGTTCCCAGCACGCCGCCGGCTCCGAGCAACAGCGGTTCCGGCAAGGACGGCGCGACCCCGCCTCCCAGCCAGAGCGGCCCCCCGGCCGGCCCCACTCAGGGCGACCCCGGCAAGGGCGGCGACTCGGGCAAGGGCGACGGCTCCGGCAAGGGTGACGCCGGCAAGGCGGGCCCCGGTGACGGAACCGGCAAACCTGCCGGCGACGGCAGCCAGTGTGCGCCCCCCGGTGATGGCGAGGCCGGGGCAGCGTCGGAGTGCGGCATGCCCGACTTCGCGCCGCGGTTCCTCAGCCACGTCTGGCGCTTCACGGGCGACGCCGATAGCTACGACGCCGACGCCAACATCCTCAACATGACCGTCACCAAGGTGCTGAACCTGCCGAAGAAGATGGCCGATCAGGACGACGAGATCGTCGACCAGGACGCGTACGTGGTGTTCAGCGCAACGACCAAGGTGTTCGACAAGAACGGCAAGCGCCTGGCGCGCGAGTCCAAGTACGACAACGCACTCGACGACGCGACCAGCGTCAAGGTCGCTGGCAAGATGATGCCGCCGAAGAAGTGGCAGAATGACGAGGACGGCAACCCCGTCACGACGATCCGTGCCAAGCAGGTCACGATCGTCAGCTGATCTCCGATCGCCAGTTGCACGCGAAAGGCCCGCAGATGCGGGCCTTTCGTCGTATCGGGGCGAGAGGATTTGAACCTCCGACCCCCTGCTCCCAAAGCAGGTGCGCTACCAGGCTGCGCCACGCCCCGAAGCGGGCAAGTGTACGGCGTGGTCGCAGTGACCGGTGTCGGACCAGCGGCCACCGGGGTCGTGCAGGGCTTATAGAAGTTCGTGGCGAAGCCGATGAGCTATGTGGAGAACCGCAACCGCGGCTCTACCACACCCGGATCACCGCATGCCGATGCGCCAGCTTCGCCACCTCGCAGTTCTGTCTTGCCTTGCCGCCGCCTTCATCGTGGTGCCGACGGCCCATGCCGCGTGCGCGGACGCGGACACGCTTCCGGCGGAACTCGGCGCGTACCGAGCGGCCCAGGTGACGACCTGCCTCGTCAACGTCGAGCGCACCCAGCGCGGCCTGGGGAAGCTGCGCCCCAACCGGCGGCTGGTCAAAGCGGCCCGCCGCTACGCGCACGCGATGGTCGCCAACCAGTTCTTCGACCACGTCTCCCCCAGCGGCTCGACCCCGCTCGACCGGATCAAAGCCACCGGCTATCTGCGCAACGCCAATGGCTGGACGATCGGTGAGAACCTGGCCTGGGGATCGGGCGAGCTCGCGACGCCGGCCAACATCGTCAAGGCGTGGATGAAGTCGGCCGGACACCGCGAGAACATTCTGCGCCAGTCCTTCACCGAGCTCGGCATGGGGGTCGCGCTCGGCGCACCGGTGGACCTCTACGACGCGGACGCCGGCGGCACCTACGCGACCTCGTTCGGCTCGCGCGACCGCTGACAGCAGCGCTGCGGCCTCGCTATCGTCGAGGCAACGTTGAACTGCTCCCTTGACCCGAACTGAGGCTCGCCGTGAAGGCTCTGGCGCAACGCACCGGCACGTTCCAGCACGCCGTGCGGATCGGCAATCACACCGTCACCGTCGATGAACCGCCGGAGTTCGGCGGCGATGACACAGGACCCAGTCCCCAGGAACTGCTCGCCGCGAGCCTCGCCAGCTGCACGGCGATCACGATGGGCATGTACGCCCAGCGCAAGGGCTGGGACCTCGGCGATACAGAGGTCTCCTGCTCCTACTCGCCCGCCGAGCGCGGCAGCCCGACGCGCTTCAGCATGGTGCTCCGCTTCCCGGCCGAGATGAGCGACGAGATGGTGGGCAAGCTCGAGGTGATCGCCGCCAAGTGCCCGGTCCACCGCACGCTCGAAGGCGAAGTCATGTTCGACGAACGAGTGGAACGTCACGCCGTCCGCGTCTGAGCTGACCGCGCGTCTCGCCCCGGTGCTGCTGGACAGCACCGAAGTCGGCGAGCGACGCATGCGCGGACGGGCGGCGTCCGTGCTCGTGCCGATCTACCCCAGCGGCACCGACGACGCCACGGTGATCTTCACGCGTCGGCGGGAAGATCTGCGGCGTCATGCCGGCGAGATCTCCTTCCCCGGAGGGAGGCGCGATCCGGAGGACCCGAGCCTGCTCGCAACTGCGCTGCGCGAAGCACACGAGGAGACAGGGCTCGGCCACGACGCGGTCGACATCGCCGGGGCATTGGACCCGATTTCGACGATCGCGACCGGCTACGCGATCTATCCGTTCGTCGGCGTCATCGACGCCGGCCAGCAGTGGGCACCGCAGGAGCGTGAGGTCGCGGAGATGCTGGAGGTCCCGCTGTCCACGCTGGCCGCCGTCTACGAGCGCCGCCAGATGCGCCGGCGCGGCGTCAGCTTCACGACCAACGCCTTCCCGGTCCACGATGAGCTGTTGATCTGGGGCGCGACCGGCCGGATCCTCGTCGATCTATTGACGCGGATGGGCCTCCACGCCGGCGACTAGGCGCCGCCGAGGCTTCGCCGGTCGACCGACAGAACCTCGTCGATCGCCGCCGCCACGGCAGCCGCCCATGCCTCCGGGTCGGCTCGCGGCGTGTGCAGCACCGCGTGCGGGATCTCGTTGTAGCTCGCCAGGCGACGCACGATCTCTTCACCGTGCGGCGGACCTTCGTAGACGATGCCGCGCACGGTGGTGTCGATCGTCTTTTCCATCATCATCGTCAGGCGCGAGCCGTGCAGCTCGCCGTCCGCCGCTCCGAGCAGCCAGAGCAGCACGGTGACGTTGTCGAGCGCGTAGCGCAGCGTGCCGATCCGGTCCGGATCGGCGATGCAACATTCCGCGCCGGCTGCCTCGATCGCTGTTGCGAACTCGGGATGACGAGTCACGAAGCGCACGGCGTGGCCGTCAGCTGTCAGCGTCCGCGTGAGAGCGAGGCCCGGCAGGCCGCCTCCGATCAACAGCACCCTCATCGGGTGCCCGTTACGAGCGAGGTGTCTTGGTGGCGGGCTGCTGCGCCGCGCCGTCGGTCTTCTTGGCGGTAGCGGGAGTGCTGACCGGCGTGACCTTGGGGTACTGGAATGTGTGCTGCGAGGATGCCATCACTCATGTTGTACACCGCAAACTGCAGGATGTTTCGGTGTTTGCCGTTAAGCAATGTTGCCTGCAGTGGCTGCATCGCCCTCCGCGGGAAGTTCTGCGTCGGCAGAACTTCCGACGGGACTCAGCGGAGCTGAGTCCCGCAGGTACCACTCGGCATCCAGTGCTGCTTGGCAGCCGCTGCCGGCCGCCGTGATCGCTTGACGGTAGGTGTGGTCGACCAGGTCACCCGCGGCGAAGACGCCGGGACGATTGGTGCGGGTCGAGCGCCCCTCCACGCGCACGTAGCCCTCGTCATCGGTGTCGATCGCGCCGGCGACGATCTCTGACTGCGGTTCGTGGCCGACGGCGATGAAGACGCCGCCAACGCCCAGTTCCTCGGTCTCCGCGGTCTCACTGTTGCGCAGCCGCACGACGCGGTGGAACGGGCCGTCGCCGGGCAGGATCTCCTCGGGCACGAAGGGCGTCTTCAGTTCGAGGTTCGTGATCCCGCGCGCGCGCTCGACCATGATCTTCGAAGCGCGGAACTCGTTGCGGCGGTGAATCAGCACCACCTTGGACCCGAACTTCGAGAGGAACATGGCCTCCTCGAATGCGCTGTCACCGCCGCCGACGACGAGGATCACCTGATCCTTGAAGAACGCTGCGTCGCACGTGGCGCAGTAGCTGACGCCAGCGCCGGACAGCTCGGCCTCACCGGGAATTCCGAGCTTCTTGTGCTCGGCGCCCATCGCCAGGATCACCGAACGGGTGCGGATGATCTCCCCGTCGACGTCCACCTCGTGGATGCCTCCAGGAGTCTCGCTCAGGGTCACCGCGGTCGCCTCGTCGGTGATGAACCGCGTGCCGAAGTCGCCGGCCTGATCACGCATCTTCTGCATCAGCGCTGGGCCGTCGATCCCACCCGCGGGGAAGCCGGGGTAGTTCTCGACCTCGGTCGTCTGCTGCAGCAGCCCGCCCCAGGCAAATCCTTCGACGCAGACCGGGTTCAGGTTCGCGCGCGACGTGTACAACGCCGCGGTGTAGCCCGCCGGCCCACTGCCGATGATGACGACGTTCTCAACCGGTTCGGACATGCCCTAACCGTAGCGACCACGGCTACCGACAGTCCCGACCGATAGCTTGCGTGCGCGTGCATGCGGAGCGAGACACGGATGTGGGGGCCGGCACCGAGATCGGTGGCTACCGCGTGGTCTCGATCGCCGGCCGCGGCGGCATGGGCGTCGTGTATCGCGCGCAGCAGATCGACCTTGATCGCCCCGTCGCCCTGAAGCTGATCGCGAGCCGTCTCGCACACGACGAGGCGTTCCGCGAGCGCTTCGTCCGCGAGTCCCGTGCCACGGCGGCAATCGACCATCCGAACGTGATCCCCGTCTACTCGGCCGGCGAGGATGCCGGGAGGCTGTTTCTGGCGATGCGCTTCGTCGACGGCGAGGATCTGCGCTCGCGGATCCGCGCCGACGGCCCGCTCACCGCCGCGGCAGCCGCGAAGCTCGTCAGCCAGATCGGCAGCGCGCTGGATGCCGCGCACGAGCGCGGCCTCGTGCATCGTGACGTGAAGCCCGCGAACGTCCTCTTGGACGGTGACCACGCCTATCTGACGGACTTCGGCCTGACGAAGCGCGTCGACGGCGAGTCATCGATGACGGGCGCTGACCGCTGGGTCGGCACGCTCGGCTACATCGCGCCGGAGCAGATTCGCAGTGAGCCGGTCGACGCGCGCACCGATGTGTACGCGCTCGGCTGCCTGCTGTACTTCATGCTGACCGGCGAGTCGCCATACCGGCGTGACACCGACGAGGCGACGCTGTTCGCGCACCTCAATGACCCGCCGCCGCCGCTGCACATGGTCGTCTCGGGCGTGCCGAAGGAGCTTGCAGACGTCGTTGACCGTGCTCTGGCCAAGGATCCCGCCGATCGCTTCCAATCCGCAGGCGATCTGGGCGCCACGGCGCTGGCCGCCGTCGGCGCCGGAGCGCCGCGCCCCGAGCGGGTGGTGGCCCGCGGTGCTGCCGCACCCGGCGGCGAGCTGCACGACGAGACGCTGATCGCCGGTGGCGCCGGCGCCGATGCAACCGAGATCCAGGGGGGCCTCGCGGGCACGGCTGCGGCCGCCGCGACGACGCCGTCCAATCGCAAACGTCTCGTCGCCGGGCTGGCCGCGATCGTCGTCGCGGCGATCGTGGTTGCGGTGCTCGCCACCACCGGCGGATCCGACGGCACGGCCAGTTCGAAGGCCGCGCCGCCGCGGCTGATCGCCGGCAAGCCGATCTACGTGGGGCCGCGGCCGACCTCCGTGAACTACGGCTTTGATCATCTCTGGGTGGCGGTTCCGAAGCGGTTTCGCCTGGTCCGCCTTCCGGTCGATGGGAAGGAGCCCGCAAAGTCGGTCAACCTGCGCGCACCCGTTTCGGACACCGTCGCGGCCTTCGGCGCGATCTGGGTCGCGTCGAGCATCAGCCACCACGTGATCAAGCTGGATCCGCAGACGATGCGCGTGGACAAATCGATCCTCCTGCCAGCCGGCGACGCGGTCGTGATCGATGCCGATTCACGGCATCTCTGGATCGGCCTGCGCGCCACCACCAGCGCACAGGTTTCGTCGGTCATCCGCGTCGATCCGAAGACCGGTGAGCAGAAGGCCTTCGCCTTCGGCGAGGAGGGGATCTCATCCCTGGCCACGGGTGGCGACCGCGTCTGGATCCCGAACAAGCGGCGCCCGGTCCTCAGCGCGCTGGACAAGCGCACGCTGGAGCGCAAGTCCTCGACGCAGGTCGGCGCGGGTCCTCGCGGCGTCGCCTACGGCAGGGGTTTTGCCTGGGTGACCAGTGACGGCGCCAACACGCTCGCGAAGGTCAGCAAGGGGCTCAGGCAGTCCCGCCTGCTGCCGACCTGCCTCAAACCGATCGGTGTTGCCGTTTCCGCGCCAGGAGTCTGGATTGCGTGCAACCTGTCCGACGAGGTCTGGCTGTTCGACCCCGACCAGCTCGGCTCACCGAAGAAGATCCGCGTCGGCGCGAACCCCTACGGCATCGCCGCCTCCGGCGACCGCGCCTGGGTCACGAACCTCGCCGACGGCACGGTCACGCCGCTCCGCTACGCCAGTCCCGACCGCTAGAGATCCCTGGTGCTGATCAGCCCGCGCTCCAGCGCTTCGGCCACGAGCCGCTGTCGCTTCTGCTGCTGCGGCAGGTCATCGATGCCGACGCGCGCATAGAGCGCGCGCAGCTGCGCTTTGATCGCGTCGACGCTGAGGTGCAGCTCGGCCGCGATCTCCTGATTGGTGGCCGGTGTCGCGAAGCCGCCATGCTTGAACGGCCGCGCCAGGGCGATCAGCAACTGGCGCTGCGCGGCGGAGAGGTCGAGCGTCTGGGCCGCAGCGTCGCCGATCTGCGTCTGATCGCGCGTCGCCTCCGCGCCCGGCTCGCAGTACGCAATCGACGTCTGGCCGATCCGCAGGACGTCGCCGTCGCGCAAGCGCGTGCGACCTGAGATGCGCTGACCGCCGACGCTCGTGCCGTTGCGCGAGAGTCCGTCGTCGCAGACCGTCCACTGTCCACCGATCTGCTCGAGCTCGGCGTGCAGCCGGCTCACCTCGGGATCCCATTCGAGCGGCAGGTCGTTGCCCTCGCCGCGGCCGATGCTGAGGCGCTCCTGTTCCAGCAGGTGCAGGCGTTGGGACCCGTCGCCGTCCCGGAACAGGAGAAACGGGGTGCCGGTCCGCTGGGCGGCGAGCCGCTGCTGCAGTTCCGCGGGACTCGCGCTGTGCCCCGCCAGCGGGGATCCTTCCGAAGACATCGGCGGCGAGGATACCCCTGGGTGTGGATCTCCAACACCTCGGGTGGCGTGATCACACCCCTCTGGTGCCCCACACACGCAGCCCGGGCGACGACCATGTGGTGCATGAGCACGAACCCCACAGCCCCCGTCACCGCCCGCCTCCCCCGCGCTGGAACCGCTACCGACGATCAGCTCGTTGCAGCGATCCGGCAAGGTTCGGATGCCGCCGTCTCGGCGCTCGTCGAGCGCTACCAGAGCCCGTTGCAGGCCTTCGCCCGCAACACGCTCGGCGGCCGCCACCATGACGCCGAAGAGGTCGTCCAGGATGCGCTGATGAACGCTGTTGGTGCCATGCGCCGGCGACCGGACGTCGCGATCGCTCTGCGCCCCTGGCTGCATACGATCGTCAAGAACCGCTGCCTGGACCACCTGCGCCGTCCGAACCGCACGACCGACATCGAGCCGCACGCGTTCGCACTGCCCGACCAGGGACCGGGCCCGGTCTCACAGATCGCGAACCGCGAAAAGGTCGAGGAGCTCGTCGACTGCCTCGCCGGATTGCCGGACCGGCAGCGGCGTGCGATCGTGATGCACGAGCTCGAGCACTGCTCGCACTCGATGATCGGCCGCACCCTGGGCGTCAGCGGCGGCGCCAGCAAGGCGCTGGTTCATCGCGCGCGGCGCGGCATGGTCGAAGCGGTCAGCTTCACCGTCGCCTAGCGCGCGGCGACACTGGCCTCGACGAAGCGTGCGATCACCGTGCTGTCCGGATCCACCTCCGGATGCCACTGCACTCCGAGCACGAAACTGCAGGCGCCGAGCTCCACCGCCTCGGGGACCGGGTCGTACTCCGACGTGCCCGTGACCTGCAGCCCGGATCCGAGCGCGTCCAACCCTTGATGGTGGTGACTGAGCGTGCGGTGCTCAGTCTCCCCGGCGGCTGCGGCCGCCAGTGACCCCGGCAGCAGCTGCACCGCGTGATCGGCGCCCTCGAAGGCGCCCAGCCTGCGCCGGTGCTCGTCGTGCCCAAAGCCCTCCGGCAGGTCCTGGTAGAGCGTGCCGCCGAGCGCGACGTTGAGGATCTGCATGCCGCGGCAGATCGCGAGCACGGGCAGATCGATTGCCACGGCGGCCCGGACCAATGCCAGCTCGAAGCGGTCCCGTTCCTCGCACGGCGCGTCGGTCGTGGGGTGACGGTCCTGGCCATAAGTGGCGGGGTCCACGTCGACGCCGCCGGCCAGGATCAAACCATCGAGCAGGCCCAGCAGCTGCTCGGGATCTGCGACCGACGCCTCGTCCGGCGGCAGCAGCAGCGCCAGGCCACCGGCAGCCTGCACCGCAGCCGCGTAGTCACGGGGCAGGAGATGAGCACGCATCTCCCAGGCCCCCCACCGGGCAAGCTCCACCGCGGTCGCGATTCCAATGACGGGCCGACGATCCATGCCGGAGATTCTGGCGTGCCCATAGGATGACGCCCATGAGCGAGCCCGCCACCGTCATCACGCGACAGGAGGGCGGTGCCCTCACGATCACGCTGAATCGGCCGGAGCGGCTGAACGCGTGGAACGCCCAGCTGGGCGAGGAGCTGCTCGCCGCAGTCCGCGGCGCCGCGACCGATGACGCGGTGCGGGCGATCTGCCTGACCGGCGCGGGACGCGCCTTCTCCTCCGGCGCCGACCTGCGCGACGTCGGTGCGGCCGCGCTACGCGACAACGGCAGGCCTGACCTCGCCGCCGTGCTGCGCGAGCGCTACAACCCGATCATCACGGCGCTGCGATCGATCGAGAAACCGGTCCTCGCGGCCGTCAACGGCCCCGCCGTCGGCATCGGCCTGTCGCTGGCCCTCGCGGCCGACCTGATCGTCGGACGCGAGTCCGCGTACTTCCTGCTGGCGTTCGCGAACATCGGCCTTGCGCCGGACGGCGGCGCCTCGGCGATGGTCGCAGAGCGGATCGGCTTCACGCGAGCCACCGAGATGGCGATGCTCGGCGAGAAGATCCCTGCTCCGCAGGCCGCCGAATGGGGACTCATCAACCGCG
>Ga0209023_10001512_pt1 | contig 30934 bp, 27 predicted proteins | sample LakOneMetagenome_FD_187468 | JGI IMG/M metagenome (GOLD analysis project Ga0209023, IMG submission 187468) | Freshwater and sediment microbial communities from Lake Erie, Canada (SPAdes) (version 2) | ecosystem: Environmental > Aquatic > Freshwater > Lentic | place: Lake Erie, Canada...
CGCCACGGTCGCCATGAGCAGACCGACTGCCGCGCAGATGACACCCAGGATGAACGTTGGCTTGTCACCGAGGCGATGCACGATCGGCCGGATGATGATGCCTTGCACGACAGCCCCGAGGACACCGAAGGCCGCGAAGAAGTAGCCGGTCTGCGACGCGTCGAATCCGAAGCGGTGCGCGGCGAACAGCGCGAAGGTGGTCTGGAAGATGGCGAATGCAAACCAGTAGATGAAATCAATCCAGAGCATGCGCCGCAGTCCTGGCCGACGCATCATCTCCGAGAGGTTGCGAAACGGCATCCCCGTACCGGCAGCCGCGCGGTGCACGGTTTCCGGCAGCCACAGCCACGCCATGAGGGTCGCCACGAGCGTAATGCCTGCTGCCGCCCACACCGGTGCGGCAATGCTGATGTGCGCGAGCGCGCCGCTGAGCGCCGGCCCCGCGATGAAGCCGAGGCCGAACGCCGCGCCAATCATCCCGAATGCCCGCGCACGGTCCTTGGGCTCCGTCACGTCTGCGACATAGGCGCGGGCCGTCGAGATGTTGCCGCCGGACAGGCCATCGACGATGCGCGCCGCGAAGAGCATGGCGACTGAATGCGCCATCGCCATCATCACGAAGCTCACGACGGTGCCCGCGAGGCTGAAGATGAGCACCGGCCTGCGACCGTAACGGTCAGACCAGTCGCCAAGCAGCGGCGCCGCCACGAGCTGACACGCCGAGAACGCCGCGAACAGCAAACCAATCGTCAGCGGCGATGCGCCGAAGGTCTCCGCGTAGAACGGCAGCAGTGGAACGATGATGCCGAAGCCGACCAGGTTGACGAAGATCGTGAGAAAGATGATGACCAGCGGACGTGTCACTCGCGCGTACCCTTCCCCGCTCGCGGCCCCTTGAAGTCACGCACAGGCGCGTGATCGAGATTGCCCAGCCGCCAGGCCGTCTCGTACACCAGCCCGGTGACGCGTGTCAGCTTCGGGAACTCGATCTTCGACACCTCGTCCGTGTTGGCGTGGTAGTCGGGGTGCAGACCGGTCGTGAAGAAGATGATCGGAATCCCCTTGGCGGCGTAGCTGTAGTGGTCGCTGCGGAAATAGATCTGCTCCGGGTCGCCGGAGTCGTTCATCTCGTAGTCGAGCGTCATGGGCTGCTCGAGCGCACGGTTCGCCTGACGATTGATGTCGTGCAGTTCGGTGCTGATGCGATCGGAGCCCACGAGATAGACCGTGTTGGCCTCGCTTGGCTTGTCGTCGCGATTGCGTCCGATCATGTCGATGTTCAGCTGCGCCACCACATGGTCGAGCGGCACTGTCGGATAGTCCGCGAAGTAGCGCGAGCCGTACAGCCCGCGCTCTTCCCCGGCATGCCACACCAGCAACACCGAACGCTTGGGACGCGGTCCCTGCGCGAAGGCCCTCGCAAGCGCCATGACCGCCACGGTTCCCGAGCCGTCATCGTCTGCGCCGTTCCAGATGCGGTCGGTCTCGGCACCGGCGGTGACGCGACCTGGTGCACCGGGACGCTTCTGGTCAGCCGACAGTTCGTTGTCGGCATAGCCCACGTGGTCGTAGTGCGCGCCGACGGCGACATAGGTCGACTTCAGCTCCGGATCCGACCCTTCGACGAGACCCACGACGTTTTGCGTGTACTGCGTGCGGATGATGTCGTAGTCGGCGTCGATGTTGAACGTGAGCGTCACGCCGTTGAGACGAAAGCCGGTCAACGACTCACGCGCGTCAGCCTTCTTGCGCAGGTCGTCGTACTTCTCGGGAGCCTTGCTGAAGAGGAACTGCAACAGTTGGTCGTTGGCCGATACGGCGGGGCTGATCGGCACATCAATCCGCTGCGTCGTCACGAAATCTGGACGTTCGCGACGATCGGCGCCGGTCCCTCCGGCAGCCGCGTTGCCGTTTCCACCATTAGGGCGGCTGGGTGGGTCGAGCCTCGGCTCCTGCCCGATCGCTGCCGCCGCGTGCATCTGATCGGTCAGCCAGCGGCCCCGTCCGCCGAGCAAACGGCGCCCGGTATCGGCATCGAGTTCCTTTGGACCGCGAATACCAACGTAGATGACCGCAGCGCCTTCGAAATTCTTGCCGGCCAGGTCCGTGTAGCCCGCACCTGGCGCGTCGAGGCCATAGGCGGCAAACTCCACGCGATCAATCGTAAAGGTGCGCTTAGCACCCATGTTCCTCGGGAAAGTGATGCCGTCGCCATCCTTGAAGACGCGCGTGTCTTTGCCGACCTGCACGGTCAAGGTCGAGTGGCTGGTCGTCTTGATGCTCTTGACCTTGACCACCTGCAGATAGCCGCCGTGGTCGCCCGCGGGAGTCACGCCCCACTCGCGAAGATGGTCCTGGATGTAGCCGGCGGCCAGACCGAGCCCTTCGGTGTAGACCGACCGGCCTTCCAGTTCGTCGGACGCCAGATAGGTCAGCCACGATTTGAGGTCGGTCTCCTCGATGGACGCACGCCCGCCAGCCGCGCCAAGACCAACGGACAGAACTGTCGCCAACGCGGCGGCAACCGGAACCATTCGACGGAATCGCATGTAGGGCCTCACCGTTTACTATAGCGGCTTGCCTTGTTCCGCGACTTCATGTAAGGTTTTCGACTTAAGCTTCCGCTTTGCCCACCGTGTCCTTTCGCCTGCACTGCCTCCCCATTCCCCTCACGACTTCACCAACGCTAGGAGAGAACTGATTGGCTGTCCGGTTGTTCGTCGGAAACCTGTCTTACACCACGACTGAGGCTGACCTGCGCGCCTACTTCGGCGCCGTCGCAGCACCGTCCCAGGTTGTGCTGCCGGTAGATCGGGAAACAGGTCGTCCTCGGGGTTTTGCTTTCGTCGAATTCCTCGATCGCGGAAACGCAGAGACGGCGATTCAGCGCTTCAACGGACAGATATTCAACGGCCGTCCGCTGGCTGTCAGCGAAGCTCGCGCTCGCGAAGATCGCGGACCGGGCGGTGGAGGGTTCGGCGGGCCTCGGCCCGGTGGGCCTGGCGGATTCAGCGGTCCGCGCCCGGGTGGCACTGGCTTTGGCGGTCCGCGTCCTGGTGGACCGGGCGGATTCAGCGGACCCAGACCAGGTCCTCCGAGCGGTGGCGGCTTCGGGGGCCCGCGCCCCTTCGATCCGAACGCACCGTCCCCGGCCCGCAATCGTAACTTCGGCCCGGACGCCAAGCCGCAGAAGGGTCCCGGCTCCAAGGCCAAGAAGAAGGACGCCGATCGTCCGCGCGGCCCGATTCCGACCAAGTTCACCGGTCGTTCGTTCTCGCTCGACGACGACAGTCCGGATGACGGCTCGGCCGCGGATCTCGATGACTTCGCGACCAGTCGTCAGGATGACGCGCCAGACGTACCAGACGTACCAGACGCACCCGACGACACGTCGGACGAGTAAACAAGACCACAACGGGCCGCCTCAGGGCGGCCCGTTGTGTTTCACAGGTGCCGCGATGTCGGAAAACGCCTGGAACGCTGTCCTCGAAGGTCTGCGCACGACGATAGACCCTGATGAATACCGGCGCTGGTTCCTGGGCACCAGTCAGGCCTCGGATTCCGGCGATCAGATCACGGTCTGGGTCACCCACGCCAGCGAAGGCCGGTACATCACCCAACGCTATCTCGATCAGATCAATCGTCAGCTCGCCGCGATGAAGCGCACCAACGTCGGCATCCGGTTCGTGGCCACCGGCTACGACGGCGACGACGAGTGAAAAGACTGTGACTTAGGGTCGTCCTGCCAGTGCGGCTCCCAACGCCGCGTTAGCATGCCTGCAGGACCCTCACACCGTGACCTGGTATCGCAGTCTCTATTGGCGAATTGCGGTCGGCTTCATCGCCTGCCTCGCCCTGCTGCTCGTCGTGCAGGGGATGCTGTTCGTCTGGATGATGGCCAAGGCCGGTTCGACCATCCCCAATCAGCCACCTGACCGCTTTGCGCAGACCGTCGCGCTCGATATCTCCGGAGCGCTGGACACGGACGCGAAGCTGGACATCGAACAGTACGTCAGACAGGAATATGCCAAGGACGCGCAGCCGTTCGTCGTGCTGCTCGCCGATGGACGGAGCATCGACGTGGGAATGCGGCTGCCCGAGACGGCGCTCACGGACGCGCGCGCGCGGCTCGAGATGCTTCGTGCGGCAGGACCCGCGCGCTTTGGACGCGGCGGTCCCTTTGGCCGCGGCGGGCGCCCGCAGGGCCTACAACCTCCGGACGAACAGGGTGGTCGCGACCGCGAGCTCGAACCGAACGCCGTCCCCCCCGGACAGAATGCCAGACCATGGGAAAGACCAGAGCCTGGCAGAGACCCGGCGTTCGAGCGGCGACCGCCATTTGCTCCAGACGGTCCGCCCGGCGAGCGTGGCCCTGGAATGGGGCGCGGTGGTCAGCCTTTCCGCGGTCCTCGCCCGGCGCCAATCATCGTCGGCGATCGCGTCTTCGGCCTGGTCATCGTGCCGGCGCAGCCTCCGTTCACGTTCCTGCTCTTACGCTACGCGCCGTCGCTGCTTTCAGTGGCCATCGTGACGCTGGTGGTCGGCGGTGTGCTGGCGGCGTTCGTGGTCTTCGGACCGGCCCGCCGACGGCTGAAGGGCGTCGAGGACGCCGCACGACGCCTCGGTGCGGGCGACCTGCAGGCAAGGGCGCCGGTTACAGGAAGCGACGAGGTGACGGCGGTGGCATCGGCGTTTAACGCCATGGCCAGCGACCTGTCGGCGAGGACCGATGCGCTCATCGAGGCCGACCGCGCGCGGCGTCAGTTGCTCGCCGACGTGTCGCACGAGCTGAACACGCCGGTGACGGCGATGCGTGGCTATCTGGAAACGCTCGCCATGCCCGAACTCGGGCTCGACGAGGCGACGCGTGCGAAGTACCTGGGCATTGTCGGTGACGAAACGGCGCGGCTCGAACGCATCATCGGCGACCTCCTCGATCTCGCACGACTCGAAGGCGGTGGCGGTGTCCTCCACGTGGAGCTGGTGCCAACGACCGCGTTATTCGAACGCGTCGTCGCACGCCATGAACGTATAGCGCAGACTGCCGGCATCAGGGTCACGATGCACGTGCATCCGGGCGCCGAGCACATCGCCGTGGATCGCAACCGCTTCGAACAGGCGCTTCAGAATCTCGCCGCGAACGCCTTGCGTTACGCGCCGCCGGGTACCGCTGTCGAACTCGAGGCTGTTCGTGAGGGCGACTCGGTGAGCCTGTGCGTGACGGACCACGGCCCCGGCATCCCACCTGAACATCTGGGCCGCGTCTTCGATCGCTTCTACAAAGGCGACGTCTCGCGTGCGGCGCTGGCGGGCGAGAACACCGGCAGCGGACTCGGCCTCTCCATCGTCAAGGCCATCGTCGAGCGGCATGACGGGCACGTGTCGGTGAACAGCGTGCCCGGACGCACCGTGTTCCGCATTGCGGACCTGCCCACGTCTCTCGCCCCGCCATCGACAGACGCTCCTGCCCAGAGCTGACGCTGGCCCGTTGCGGGCCTGTCACACGTGACGTGGACGGGAGTCCGCGCCGACGACGAGCGTCAGGCGCGCGGTGAGAGCTGCAGGCCGCCGCGAATCTCTTCGAACGCACGCTGCAGTTCGAGCACCATGCGAGGCACGCGGTTCGCCCGCGCGTAGACCCAGCCCGTCGAACGCGCGAGTTCGTGCCCGTCGATGCGCGAACAGAAAAACTGTCCGTCTGCCACCTCACGCGCCACGGCCTGATACGGCACGATGCTGATGCCGATTCCGGTCTTCACCATGGCCTTGAGAATCTCGACGTTCTCGGTGTCCATGACGATGACGGGCTCGATGTTCTCGGTGACGAAGAACGAGTCGATGACGCGCCGCGTCGCCGAACCCGGTTCGAACAGGACGAAGGGTTCGCCCGCGAGATCCTGCGGCAGCACCTTCTTGCGCCTGGCGAGGCGGTGCGTCGGCATCGTGACGAGCATCAGTTCTTCGCGGAGCACCGGAACAGTGATGAGGTCAGACTCTTCGACCGGCAGCGTCAGCAGCCCGGCGTCGTGTCGTCCGGCGCGGATATCCTCCACCGAACGGGACGCGGTGGCGACCGTGACGCGCACGTCGAGCTGCGGGTGAATCTGCTTCAAATGCTGCAGCAGCGGCGGCAGCACGTAGAGACAGACGGTCATTCCGCCAGCCAGACGAAGCGTGCCGCGAAGGGCTCTCGTGTGGTCGGTGATGGCACCGACCGTGTCCCTGACGTCCTGGAACACGCGCTGCCCGAGTTGGACCAGACTCTCGGCAGCCGGCGTCATACGCACTTGACGGCCGACGCGCAGGAACAGCGGTTCGCCCAGTTCGTCCTCGAGTAAGGCGATCTGTCGGCTGATTGCCGACTGCGAGACATGGAGCTTGCGTCCGCAGGCGGTGAACGAGCCCGTCTCCGCAATGGCCTGAAGAATGGCGAGCTGCCTGAGGTCCATCTGGAACTCAGGATTGCAGAATTACAGGATTGCGGCAAGGATCGTAGCCGCACAATGGACGCGATGTATTTCTTGATCGGCACCGACGGTAGTCACCACGGCCCGCTTTCCCAGGACGACGTTCGTCAGTGGTTGCTCGAGGGGCTGGCAAGCCGCTACTCACGCGCACGCCGCGACAGCGAGACGCAGTGGCAGGCGCTGCGCGACATGCCGGAGTTCGAGGAAGCCACAAAGCCTCCGTTTATCGGCGGCAACATCCCCACCGTCTCCGATCCCGACACCAACGCCGCAGCGGTCGCCGACGCCTTTCAGCCGCGCTCCGGACCTCGTGGACGGCTCGATCCCATTAACTGCTTTCGTCGCGCCTGGTATCTGGTCGCTGGTCACTTCGCGGTGCTCGCGGGGTGGACGCTGTTGTCGGTGGTCGTGATGGTCGCGCTCAGCCTGTTGCCGGGCATCGCCGCAGTGGTCAGCCTGCCCGTGAACAACCTCTTGCAGGCGGGTATCTACGCGCTGTTTCTCTCGCACATGCGCGGCCAGCCGTCGCCGCTGACCGACATCATGCAGACCGTGCGAAAGTCTGCGGTGCCCATTGTGCTCGCAGGCCTGGTGCAGGCGCTGATTGCATCGCCTGTTTTCCTCTCGTCGCGAGTGCAGTCGAAGCCGGCGCTGCTCGCCGCCCTCGTTGTGCTGCTCGTCCCGTGCTTCTATCTGCTGGTCGGCTACGTCTTCGTGCTGCCGCTCATCGTCGACCGTGGACTGGGCGTCTGGCGCGCCATGGAACTGAGCCGCACCACCGTGCAGCGTTCCTGGTTCTCGGTCTTCGGACTGCTGCTTGCGGCGGGCATGTTGATCACGGTGTCGTGGGTGGCCCTTGGCGTCGGGCTCGTGCTGACGCTGCCGCTGTGTACCGGGGCGGTGGCCTTCGCCTACGAGGACCTGTTCGGCGACTGACGCGCCTCCCTCCCCCGCTTCGGACGACGTGTATACTCCCTCCCCACTGGTCCGCCTCAGGAGGCTTTGATGATCCACGCAGTCCTGGCGTCTGTTGCCGCGGCACACCTGCTGTCGCCGGCTCATGCCGTTCGTCTTCCGGGTGCTGCCGCTCCCGCACAGGCTCAAACTACTGCTGCCGCTGCGCCCTCGCTCAGCTTCGATGTGTATCGGCGCGATGTCGAACCGCTCTTTTTGGTGAAGCGCGAAGGCAACGCCCGCTGCGTTGACTGCCACGCGCCAGGTGCCGGAACGCTGCGCCTGCAGGTGCTCGCGCCAGGCGTCTACTCGTGGACGGAGGAGCAATCGCGCAAGAACTTCGAGGCGGTGTCGAAGTTCGTCGTGCCGGGCTCGCCGAGAGCGAGTCGCTTCCTCAGACATCCCCTGTCGCGCGAGGCGGGTGGCGACGCGTTCCACGGCGGCGGCAAGCACTGGAAAACGCAGGACGATCCCGAGTGGCAGGCCGTCGCGGCCTGGGTCAGCGGCACGCCCCGCAAGGTACCCACGAAGACCGCGGTGCGCATCATCCAGACCAACTCCGCCGGTGACAGCACCGACGTCATCGATCCGGCCACGAACACCGTGGTCGGTCGCATCCGCGACATCGTGATTCCACACGGAGTGGTCGGCGCGCCGGACGGCTCACATCTCTACATCACCAACGAGTCGCTGAGCACGGTCGACGTGGTCGACCCGATCACGCTGCGCGTGACGACACGCATCAAGCTGACGGGGCATCCGAACAACATCACGATCACACCCGACGGCAAGAAGGTCTACGCGGGCATCGCGGCTGCGCCTGGCGCGGTGGACGTCATCGACACGACAACGATGGCCAACATCAAGTCGGTGCCGGTGACTGGCGCGGTGCACAACGTCTACGTCACCCCCGACGGCAAGTTCGCCGTGTCGGGCTCAGTAGCGTCTGGCGTCATCAGCGTCATCGACACCAGGACGGACGACGTGGCCTGGACCTACAAGGAGACCTCGGGCATCCGGCCGATGACCTTCGAGACGAATCCCGACGGGTCGACCAAGCGCATCTTCGTGCAGCTCTCTGACTATCACGGCGTCGCCATCGTCGACTGGGCGACGCACAAGGAGACGGGCCGCTGGGAGCATGCCGAGGTGCCCGGCGCGGAGAAGCACACGGATGGTCTGCAGGGTGCGCCCGCCCACGGCCTCGGCATTCCCGACGGACAGCATCTCTGGTCCACCAGCAAGGTGAACGGCTACGCCTACGTCTACAACCTCTCGGACCTGAAGGAAGTGGGCCGCGTGTTCGTGGGCCAGCATCCGGAGTGGTTCACGTTCACGCCTGACGGTAAGTTCTGCTACATCGCCGCAGCTGGCGACAACAGCGTGACGGTGGTGGACGTGAAAACAATCAAGGTGGTGGCGCACATTCCGGTCGGCCAGGTTCCCAAGCGAAACGGCACAGCGACGATGCTCGTCGCCCAGTAACAGCTCCGGGGGCGACCGGTCCGAACGCTGCTAGTCGGCTGACGCCGGTCGCTTGCGAAGGCCCGGGCGCTTGCCGTCCTTCCAGTAGTTGAATTCCTCTTCGTAACAGACGGCTTCCAGGTCCGCAACACGGGCCTGGAAGTAGGTCTGCGCGTCAGCGATCGCGCGGTTGTAGACCGTGGGCGCGATCTCCTTCATCACGAAGTCGAGCAGCAGGCCCGCCTTGAGGTCGCCGATCTCCTCGTCGAGGTTCTCGGCCACATATCGCTTGAGTGAGGCCTGAAGCTGCTTGAGCGTATCCGGCGGAAGGGTAATAGCCATCGTGTTCTTGGCTGTCGTCGTTACGCGTTTTCCGCCTTGATGGGCGCCAGGCGCGACAGCAGCGCCGTCGGCAACATCGCGAACATGTTCAAGGGCGCAATGATGAACGCGAGGAGAAATGCCCCCGTCGAACACCCGAGCAGTGTCCAGACACGAATGCGCAGCGAACGCGCCACAGCAGGGCTCAGCTCAGGGGCATGCAGCTCGGTGTGACGCAGCATGTGTTCCGTGCGACGGACGGAGAGCAGCCCCATCAGCATCAAGTGGGCGCTGTAGAGCGCGTAGGGGGCGCGATACGCCCCGTATTCTCCCAGCACGGCTGACGTGAACGGCAGCAGGCTGATGAGCGCCAACTGGATCAATTCGAGCCACATCATCGAGTAGTCGATGCGTACCGAAAAGCGGAAGACGCGCAGCTGTGACTGCCAGAACACGATCATGACCCAGAAGCTGAAGAGCCACGTCATGGCTTTGGGCAGGACGCCGACCAGTGCCTCGATCACGGCGTGCTCGCTGGCGTCGTGCGGCAGCACCGGAACTTTCAATTCCAGCACCAGCAACGTGAGCGCGATGGCATAGATCCCGTCGCTCAGTGCTTCGAGTCGATGACGGCCCGTAAAGGGCAGGATGTGGACGGGAGAAGCGGTCGCAGGTGTGGTCACGAGGCCCGAACCTCCGTCTGGCCCGTTCGAGAGGCTGTGCGGCTCGGCCAGTCGAGCGCACCGCCCGAGAACTCAGTGTCCGATGGGAACGTCAGCGCGAAATCACGGGCCAGCACGTCGAGCAGTTCCTGCGGCGTCGACACCGTGTGAGTGACGGCCAGACCCGTGCGGTCGCGGCGCGTCAGCTCGCGATTGAGCAGGGACAGGCGACCGCCATTCGGCAGCGCGCGAGCCGCCACCAGCCGGCTCTTGAAATGCGAATCGGGATGCGTGCTGGTGTACCAATTCGCCAGTTCGCGGTCGATGAGCGGCATGGCTTCGCCGGTGAACTCGAGCACGTCGTGCCAGTCGTCTCCCAGGCGCACCTGATGAAAGAACGCGCCGCTCTCCCGGATGATGCGGCGTGGCTCGTGCGGCGTCGGCTGTTCACCTTCGACGTCGAGTCGAAACGACCCGGTCAACGACATGCTGCCAACACCGCAATCAGCCACCCACGGCGCGCCGTCGATCTCGACCTTCAGGAACAGATGCGTGCGAGCCGGCAGGAAGTCGCGCGGGCGTTGATAGCGCACGCGTGCACTCAACGGCGTCACGCTGAATCCCAGGGCCTCGAGCACGAGCAGCAACAACCCGTTCTGTTCGAAACAGTAGCCGCCCCGCCGCTCGACGACGAGCTTCCGGTAGAGCGCGTCCGGCGACAGGTAAATGCGTCGTCCCAGGAGGACGTCCAGATTCTCGAAGGGCACCGACTGCGCGTGCGCGTTCAGCACGCCGTGCAGCGTTGCCAGATCTGGCCTGGTCGGACCGGCGTACCCGATACGGGCGAAGTAGCCGTCGAGATCGAACATGAGCCGTTTAGGTGTGCGTGGCGTCCGGGCGAGAGCCGACAAGCCAGGCGAGGGCCGACGCGCGGTCGTCGAAGATGTCGAACAGCCCGTCGCGGCGTTCGGCCTCGAGCAGTTCGTGAAAGCGACGGCTCGGCCTGGGAGCGCCGTGCTCGCGCACCACTGCGGCACGCAGCCGGGACGACCGCCACTTCTGCAGAATCTCAGCCGCCTCGCGGGAACTGACATCGAAGAAGCGCGCCGTCAGGTTCGATGAATACAGCAGGACGAGCCTGGTCGGCACGGCCTGACACGCGTCGAGCACCAACGATGCGTCGCTCGGCTCGCGCATGCACGAACGGCATGCGGTGCCTTCGACGACGCTGACGCCGTCGGCGTCGACAGTCTGAAAGAGTGATTGCGTCATGCGATCGGCACGTTCCGAAAGGTGCGCAGGAACACTTCGCGATCTTCGGCGTCGGCGATGGCTCCACCGAGCCGGTTCGCTTCTGCGTAGTGTTCAGCGTGAAGCGGGGTGTTGCCGGCAGCATGGGCGGCGATAGCCAACGTCGCGTGCGCAAACGCCTGCTCCCAGTCCGGTGCCTCGTGCTCGTTGAAGTAGTTGAAGCTCGACATCGCGTAGCGCAGGGCCAGCGGACCATCACCCGACAACGCGTGCGCGAATCCGAGCAGCATCTGCGCTCGTGCTTCGTGCAGGTCGGTGCCGACGCGCGTCCAGTGCCAGGCGGCCGCGTGCGCGGCGTGCAGCATCTCGTGTGATTCGGAAGGCGTACGGGTCGGCTGCTCAACCAGCGTCCATGCGCGGTTGTTGCAACTGACGGCGAACCACTTCTGCCACTTGGCAATTTCTTCGGGGGACGGACGCTCGCTCATCGGAAGATCATACTTGAGGAGCTGCCCATCATCCGCGGCGGCCGTCGGAACGACGACTCCGGGCGTCCACGCGAGGCCGGTGGCACTCATCGTGAGGGCAACAGCACAGGCCTCGCTTCGTTCATCCAGCCTTGCTCCCAGGTCGGGTGGGCCGAGCGCCTGGCACCGACCCGCAGCCGGTCAAGCGAGGACTGCTCGCGCGGAAATCCCTCGAACAGATCGAACAGCACGTCGGCCAGCTGACGTCCCGTCGAAAACAGCAGGCCGTTGTCACCGTGTCGAACCCGCTCGGCGAGACACGCGCCGTAGTCGAGTGCACAAACGGGCACGCCTGCACCGAACAGGTCGGCCACCTTTATCGGAATATCCAGCCCCGACGCCGAACGATGCAGGCACAGCCCGAGGTCTGCGCTGCCGACAACGCGTGGGTACTCCTCGGGTTCGAGCCATCGTGTGCGCAGGTGGACGCGACGGGCGGGCAGCCCGGCGAACAGTCGTTCGAAGCGCTTGCGACGGTTGCCGTCGCCCGTGACGAGAATGACCAGATCGGTGAACCGACGCCCGGCGCCTGCCGCTTCCCAGCCGCGGATGCGATCTTCGAGTCGGTAGACCGCGTCTACGACGAGGTCGAAATCCTCGTCCTCGGTCCAGCTCGTGGGACAGACGATGAGCGCGTTGCCGGTGAGCGGCGCGCCGAGGCGCCCGAAGAGTGTCTGCTTGAAGCGCTCGCGTTCGGTTCGCTCGATTGGCGCAAAAGCCGCCGCGGGACGATCGTAGACGACGGTCGGCCGTTCAATCGAAAAACGGGTCTGCAGCCAGGCCGCCATGCCTCGCGAGACGCAGATGTTCGCGTCAGCTCGACGTGCGCAGCGTCGTTCGTACCAGCGCAACAGGCGGACCGTGGGCTGCCAACGCCCGACGCGCTGCCGCAGGATCGTGAACCCGAGATTGTGCCAGTCGATGACCAGGCGGGCGCCTCTGCGGCGAAACACCAGATGCGCCACCGGCACGGTCGGGAACGCCAGCGGGTTCTGCGTCAACACAAGAGTCGGCACTGGCAGTCGCCGCAGGAAGCGCCAGAGGCGGACGCCGAGCCTGAGCGTGTCGTATACCGCGGCGATGCCGTAGGTGGTGCCGTTGGTCTGCCTGTGGCGCGTGAGCGAGTTTGGGAACCGGTGGACCGAGATGTTCGGGTCGTCGGCGATCGCCCGCGGAAGGGCCATGCCGTCGAATCCGACGAGGTCCACCTGGACGCCGCTCGCAGACAGGGCTCTCGCGTGGTACTGCATTCGGGCGCTCTTGCCGAGGTCGGCCAGCGCTATGACGACGGCGCGCATGTCGTGTGGGTGAGAATCTCGATTATAGGTGGCTTCCGTGCGCATCAGGTCGACGCCGCCGGCGTGTCGCCACGCGGAAGGCGCGGTTCACCGGTAATCAGTCGAACCCGACGCTGCAAGGTGACAAACGCCCAGGCCCATTCCGACATGACAGCGACGCGATTGCGAAAACCAATCAACCAGAAGATGTGAATAACGACCCAGATGAACCAGGCGAACAATCCATGCGCCTTGAGCGGGCCGATGTCGGCGACGGCTGAGCCACGACCAATCGTCGCCATGTTGCCAAAGTCGAGGTAGCGGAAGGGCGTAGCCTGCGCTCCGCGCATCAGCCGCAGGATGTTCTTCGCTGCATGCGTGCCGCCCTGCTTCGCGACCTGCGCGACACCTGGCAACCATTGACCATCCTGCTGCAGGGCACAGATATCGCCAACCACGAAGGCCTCGGGACAGCCAGGCACCTGAAGAGTGGGGTCAGCAAGCACACGACCTGCTCGATCGAGCGGAACGTTCAGTGAGCGCGCCACCGGCGACGCATTGACGCCTGCCGCCCACAGCACGGTGACAGCATCAATCCTGTCGGCGCCCATGGTGACGCCGTGTTCGTCCACAGAGGTCACCACGGACTTCGTGCGCACTTCGACGCCCAGCTTCGTGAGCGAGCGTGCGGCAGCGTCGCGCAGATGCGGAGGAAACCCGCCGAGCACGTCGGCGCCGCCTTCAACGAGCACGATGCGCGCACTCTCGGGTCGAATGTTACGGAAGTCACGGCGCAGCGACTCACGCGCGATCTCCGCCAGCGCTCCAGCCAGTTCGACGCCCGTCGGACCACCGCCCACGATGACGAAGGTCAGGAGTCGTCGTCTGGCCGCAGCATCGGTCTCGCGTTCGGCTGCTTCAAAGGCAATCAGAATGCGTCGACGGATTTCGAGGGCATCGTCGAGAGTCTTGAGTCCTGGCGCGTGCGGCGCCCACTCCGAGTGTCCGAAGTAGGCGTGCGTGGCGCCCGTCGCCACAATCAGGTAGTCGAAGGGAACGGCTTCGAACTGCGACGCTCCGGACGCGGCACCCGCAACGTCGGGATGATTGGTGTCGATGAGCACGGTCTTTGCCACCGTGTCGACGGCGTGCACGGCGCCGAGCAGGACGGCCACGTTCGACTGACGTCGGAGAATCCAGCGAATGGGTGAGGCCACGTCGCCTGGCGAGAGCGCGGCAGTCGCCACCTGGTAGAGGAGCGGCTGGAACAGATGGTAGTTGTGACGATCGATCAGCGTCACCCGGACATTCGCGTGCGCGAGGGTGCGCGCGGCGTTGAGTCCGCCGAAGCCGCCACCCAGAATCACGACATGAGGAGGCAAAGCCACTAAGCGATAATACTCAAGCTATGAGTGCTCCGTTGCGCGGACGAGGTCGAGAGACGCCTCTCAATGGTCCGGTTTCCGTGGTCGACACGGCGTGTCCGCTCGACTGTCCCGACTCGTGCAGTCTGGCTGTGTCGGTTCAGAACGGCAAGGTGCTGTCCATCGACGGCTCGACACGCAATCCGGTGACCGACGGTTTCATCTGCGCGAAGGTTCGCAAGTTCGGCGACCGCGTATATGGACCCGACCGCATTGTGTCTCCCGCTGTTCGCAACGGGCGCAAGGGCGAGGGTCGATTCGAGACCGTCACCTGGGACGTCGCGCTCCAGCGCATCGTCGACAAGATCAGCGAGGTGCGCCGTACGCACGGCGCCGAGGCCATCCTGCCCTATTCGTACGGCGGCTCGAATGGCCTGCTGACGCAGGACAACCTCGACGCCACACTCTGGCGTCGACTGGGCACATCGCGACTCGCGCGCACGGTGTGCGCGGCGCCAACCGGCGCCGCCAACATGGGTCTCTACGGAAAGATGCCGTCGACGACCTACGAGGACTACGTCGAAGCGAAGCTGATCATCCTGTGGGGAGTGAACCCCAACGCCTCCGGCATTCACCTCATCCCGTTCGTGCGTGAAGCGCAACGACGCGGTGCGAAGCTCGTGGTGATCGATCCGCGCTCAACACAGCTCGCACGCGCCGCCGATCTGCACCTTGCCGTGGCACCGGGATCCGATCTGGTCGTGGCACTCGCGCTGCACCGCTTTCTGTTCACCAGCGGCCTGGCCGACGCAGCATTCCTGAACGCGCACACACGCAATGCTGACGCGCTTCGTCAACGCGCCGAGCCGTGGACCTTCGAGCGTGCCGCAGCGATCGCTGGCGTGGACGGCGCAGACATCGAACGCCTGGCTCACATGTACGCCGAGTCGTCGCCGGCGCTGGTGCGATGCGGATGGGGCCTGGAGCGCAATCGCAACGGCGGCAGTGCCGCGGCAGCGATCCTCGCGCTGCCCGCAGTGGCCGGCAAGTTCGGCGTCCGCGGCGGCGGCTACTCCATGAGTAACTCGGCGTCGTGGGGGATTGAGCGCACGTGGATTGGCGAGTCGGATCCCGACACGCGCATCGTCAACATGAATCAGCTGGGACGTGCGTTGCTCGAGTACACCGCGCCGCCCGTGCAGATGCTCTTCGTCTACAACTGCAATCCGGCAGCGACGGTGCCCGATCAAAACCGCGTCCTGCAGGGACTGCAGCGCGAGGATCTCTTCACCGTGGTCTTCGAACAGGTGATGACCGACACCGCGTTGTACGCGGACGTCGTCCTTCCCGCGACGACGTTCCTCGAAGGCTACGACTTCGCCAAGGCGTACGGGCCCATCAACCTTGATCTCGTCCGGCCCGTGATTGAGCCGGTGGGAGAAGCGCGGTCGAACGCCGACGTGTTTGGCGAGCTCGCCGCGAGGCTCGGCCTGCTGCGCGACGACGAACCGGCGGGCGAACTCGATCTGATGCTGTCGGTCATCGACGCGTTGCCCGCGCCGATTGGCGACGACCTGCGCAACGACCGCAACCCGGCGCCGCCATTTGGAACGCGCCCGATCCAGTTCGTCGATGTGTTCCCGAACACCCTGGATCGCAAAGTGGATTTGTGTCCGGCCAGCCTCGATGCCGAGTCGAGTTCCGGACTCTACAGCTACCTGCCCGATCCCGCGACCGAGCAGTACCCGCTCGCGCTCATCTCGCCAGCGAGCGAACGCACGATCAGCTCGACGCTCGCCGAGTTGCCTGGTGTCGACACCCACCTGCTCATGCATCCCGACGATGCGGCGTCGAGAGGGCTGGAAGACAATGACGGCGTGCGCGTATTCAACGCGCTCGGCGAAGTGCACTGCACGTTGCGCGTGCTGCCGACGATCCGACGAGGCACGGTGAGTCTTCCAAAAGGATTGTGGCGACGGTCAACCCGGAACGGCGTAACGGGCACGGCGCTCGTTCCAGATACGTTGACCGATGTCGGCGCAGGCGCGTGCTTCAACGATGCGCGCGTGCAGGTAGCGTCGCTCGCCTCGGCCTGACCCACAGCACAAGCAGCCAAGCCTCGGCGTCCGCACGCAGGGAGCCCGCCTTCAGCGGACAGGCACGCCTCAGAACGCCTGGCCGATGCTGAAGTGCAGTCGCCAGCGACGCGGTTGGGGGCTTCCTCCCACCATCAGGTCCGGGATGGGATTGATCTGATACCCGATGTCGACGCGAATGGGACCAACCGGCGTGTCGTAGCGAAGGCCGGTGCCGACGGCGTAGCGCAGATTGTCCACCGTGATCTGGCGTCCGCTCGGCCACACGTTGCCGCCGTCGATGAACACGACACCTCCGAGCTTGGCGCCGAGTGTGGCTCTCGCTTCGACACTCGCCTCGAGCAGACCGTTGCCACCAAGCGGCAGTCCTGAACGGCTCAGCGGACTGACCTCGTATCGGCCCCATCCGCGGATGCTCGACGCGCCGCCGAGAAAATACTTCTTCGAGAACGGCACTTGCGCCGGGCTGTTGCCAAAGGCGTTGATGGCGCCAACCTGCAGGCGTGACGCCATCACCCATCGGCTGCCGACTGGCAGGTAATAGCGGCCGTCAGCAGACAGCGCGTAGTAGTTGTAGGTGCCTGGCAGCAGCCGGCCGGCTTCTTCGGCATGCAAGGTGACCTGCGTGCCGTGATGCGCGTTGAGCACGTTGTCGGTGGTGTTGCGCTGCAGGTCGAAACCGAGGGAACTCAGCGTGCCCGACTGCGTGCGCGTCGTCGGGTCGAGGCCGAGTGCGATGAGATCCGCGTAGAGGTCCGGATCATTGAGCACCTCGGGTTCGATAGCACTGTTGTTACGCTCGGAGCCGACCGACAAGGCCCAACTGAGTCGCTGCGTTTCACGGTGCGTCAGCGTGATCTTCGCCGCGGTGACCGTGGAGTGATAGGCGGGCGTGTACGTGTACCACTGCTGCGCCTCGCCTCCGAGCGACAGGTGCGGCGCAAGAAAGTAGGGTTGCGTCACGTCGAGCCGAAGTCCGCGGTCGAGTGACGACCAGCGGGCATGCGCGCCGGCAGAACGTCCGCCGCCCAGGAAATTCACGTTCCGGTACTCGGCATCGACGCGGCCCTTCTCCTCGGTGCCGTAGCCCACACCGAAGTTGACGCGGTGATGCTTGCCTTCGGCAACGGTCACGCGCGTCGGGACGACGGCACTCGCACGATCGCCGTCTACGTTCTCGATGTTCACGAACTGAAACAGCTCGAGTCCGTAGAGGCGACGCTGTGATTCCTGAACGAGACTGCGACGATAGAGGTCTCCGGGCTTGAACAGCAGCTGGCGTGCGATGACCTCGTTCCCGATGCTGCGATTGCCCGCGATCTGCACATCACCGAAGTGCGCCACTGGCCCCGGGTCTGATGTCAGTGTCACCGTCACGGCATCAGTTCCCGAAGGCTCCTCGGTCACACCGACGCGCGCGTACGGATAACCCTCGTCGCGCATCGTGTTCAACGCGATGTCACGCGCTGACGCCACGAGCTGACGATCGCGAGCGGCGCCAGTAACGAGTGGATTGCTACGCTCGAGCTGCTCGAGCCTGCGCGGCGGCAGAGCATCGAATCCACGTAGCTGAACTGCAGCGACCCGGACAGGTTCCCCTTCCTGGATGCTTACCGTCACGTCCACCGCTGTCTCGCGCGCGTTTGGCTTCACATCGACGTTGGTGACCTGCGCGTTGGGATATCCACGGTCGCCGTAGAAAGCGGTGATGCGCTGTACGTCTGCATCGAGGCGGGTGCGGTCGAAGCCGTTCTTCCGTGTCCACGGTAACTGCCACCCCAAAATGGGAACCACGGGATTGGCGCGTGTGGCGAGCACGCTCTTGAGGCGAGAGACATCGACGTGGTCCGCTCCGGTGATGGTGAATGAGTGCACCACGGTTCCGGGTTGGCGAGCAGACGCGCAGGCGGTCGCCAGCGGCAGCAACAACAGCAACAGGGTGTGGCAGCGCCTTCCTCGCATGTCCTGTCAGTAGACCACAAGCAGCCGCTCCACTGCCTCGAGCGATCAGAAGGGATTGTTGGCGCAGGTCGGGCGGCGACACTCAACGCGTTGAGGAGTGCCTGCCGACCCGCACGGTCGCAGGCGTCGGCGTCCTGTCGCACGGGCGTGACAGACACCTCGCGCGTCAGGGTCGAGACGTGAGGGGAAATAGAAAGAGCTCGCGGCACGAAGCCGCGAGCATGACCTGACGTTGCGTCGAGCGGCGGACGAGCGTCCGCCGTGCGCGCCCGCAAAGCAGGCGCGCCACGTCGGGAAACTAGGAGTTGCTCTCGGAGCCTGGCGTGGAGGTGGGCTCCGTCGTCGGCGTCAGACGACCACGGCCACCACGGCTGACCTGGCCGCCCTTGCGACCTGCCGACCGCGCCTCATCCGCCGTCCACTCGTGGGCAGTGCCCTTCTCGTGAGCTGCACGACCGCCCTTACTCGCGATTTCGCGCTGCTTCTCAGGCGACATCGAAGCAAACCCGCGGCGTTCTTTACGTTCTGTACTCACCGTTTTCCTCCAGTGGCGGCCAATCTTGGCCCCAACTGGTAGGTGTCATTATCAAAATGGATGCCAGAGGTAGGACTGACCGCTGTCTGACAAAATACCGAACAATTTTGACAGCGCCGGATTGAGTGTCAGAAGAGGCTGCATCAGCTGTGCAGTGGATCACGACAGTTGGGCTGGGGGCGAGTATCGATAGCTTTCAGCCCCATCCGTGAGCACAAAGTCACCTGACTTATGTATTACTGGATTTCTTGAGCTGGGGTCGGTAGTAGTCGCACCCTTCACAATTCCGCACATCGAACTGGTAGCCAACCACCGGAAACAGCATCGGGTGTGCACAGAACAGCAACTCCCCGTCTTCGATGGTGTGAAAACCGAGATTGGGCGGGATCTCCGGCGTTCGACGCCCGTACCAGCAGGTTCGGTGACGGTCCTCAGGCTGGATCATCGAGCGTGGGTTACTTGGCTTGTTCGGGCAGGTAGCCCGGAGGCAAGGCAGCGTCCTCGCCGAAGAAGAACTCCTCCATGTGACGCGCGACCAGTTCCTGCGCTTCGCGCTGGAACGGCATCAGCCGGTACTCGTTGAGGATCATCGTCATGCGACCCTCCCACTGATGCCACGCTTCGGCAGACACCTGCTCGTAGATACGCTGCCCGAGTTCTCCAGGCCACGGAGCCTTGTCGAGAGCTGGAAGCTCCTTGTGAAGCTTGGCGCAGAAGACCGTACGACCGGATGATGATGTGTCAGCCATACATCGATTGTACATCTGCGATGCGCGTCCAGAGCCTGTGTCGCACGCGTCGAACGTCGCCTCGGCACGCCTCCGCCAGGCCTCACCGCAGACCTGTTCAACGCGCGCGTGTCGAGTCTGCGAAGAAGGCGCGTGAGGGTGTCTGCTAGAGTGGGCCGCATCACGACGATGCCCTCGCGACACGCCGATCACACGAGCCGACATCCGCGCGGCCTGTATGTGCTCTTCTTCACCGAGTTGTGGGAGCGCTACAGCTTTTACTCGATGATGGCCATCCTCACGCTCTACATGGATGAAGCCCTGCACTTCGATGCGAATCGCATCGGGCGCGTGTACGGCGGCTACATCGGCGGCGTCTACCTGCTGCCGCTCGTCGGCGGATGGCTCGCCGACCGCGTCCTCGGCTTCTACAGAGCCGTGATCATCGGCGGCATCATCATGATGGTCGGTCACCTGGTGCTGGCCGTCGAGTCGCTGCCCTTCTTCTACGCCGGCCTGGTGCTGCTGGCGTGCGGCAGCGGCATGCTGAAGCCCAACGTCTCGACGATTGTCGGCAACCTCTATCGCGACCGTCCGGAGTTGCGCGACGCCGGCTTCAACCTGTTTTACATGGGCATCAACCTCGGAGCGCTGACCGCACCACTGACGGTGGCGTGGCTGCGCGCGCACTACGGCTGGGGCGTCGCCTTCGGTTCCGCAGCGCTGGCTATGCTCGCCTCGCTTCTCGTCTTCATCACGGGCCGACGCCATATCATCGATGCCGCGGCCGCCGCGCCACCACCCGCCGCTTCTGATCCGCAGTCCGACGGGCAGGACCGAGCACGCGTAACCACCCTCCTGATCGTCTTCGGTGTGTCTGCGCTGTTCTGGCTCGCCTTCTACCAGAACGCCTTCACGCTGACGTTCTGGGCACGCGACAACACACTGACGACGATCGCCTCGGAGAGCTTCCAGTCCGTCGAGCCACTCGGCGTGATCGTCTTTTCCGGTTCGCTGGTCGCCGGCTGGGCGTGGCTCGGCAGACGCCAACTCGAGCCGTCCACGCCGGCCAAGATGCTGATGGGTGTGTTGCTGGTCGCCGCCGCCTTTGCGGTGATGGCCGTCGCCGCGCTCAGCGGTGGGGACACGGGACGCGTGTCCATGGGGTGGCTCGTTGCGGCATACCTGTTGATTGCACTCGGCGAGGTGTGCCTGAGCCCGATGGGACTCTCACTGGTGAACCGCGTTGCGCCGCCGCGCAGTCGTGGGCTGCTGATGGGCGCCTGGTTCGTGAGCCTGTCAGCCGGCGGATACTTCGCCGGGTTCGTCGGCGCCTACTGGACACGGATGCCGCACAGCCAGTTCTTCCTGCTGGTGGTGGGGCTGCTGGCAGTCGCGGCGATCGTGCTGGTGTCAGTCATGGGACGAGTGCGCCGCGTGCTGGGCGATGCGAACGTCGCGTGAGGCACGACGGCTGAGGAACACATGGCTCTCGACGAATACAAACGGAAGCGCGATTTCTCGAAGACACCAGAACCCGCCGGTGAGGTCGCGCCGCGCAAGGAGCGCGAGCTGTTCTTCTGCGTGCAGAAACATCTCGCGAGCCATCTGCACTACGACCTTCGTCTGGAACACAACGGCGTGCTGCTCTCATGGGCGGTGCCGAAAGGACCGTCGCTCGATCCCAAGACCAAGCGACTGGCCATGCAGACCGAAGATCATCCGTATGACTACGGCACGTTCGAAGGCGTGATTCCCGAAGGCTACGGCGCCGGCATCGTCATGCTGTGGGATCGAGGGACCTGGACGCCTGAAGTGCCGGATGTCGACAAGGCACTGGCGAAGGGCGACCTGAAGTTCACCCTGGACGGCTACAAACTCAAGGGGTCGTGGGTGCTCGTCCGCACCAGTGGACGCTACCGCGGTGCGTCGAGCAGTGGCGCCGACGGCCGATCATGGCTTCTCATCAAGCATCGCGATGACTGGTCGGGCGAACTGGACATCGCCGAATTCGCGCCGCTGAGCGTGAAGAGCGAAGGCGACTTCGCCGACATCCTCGCGGCAGACAACCCGGACGTCTGGCACACGAACCGTCCCGCCAAGACTGGCGACGCCGGCACCATGCTCGCCGACATCATCGAACGAGCTGCGACCATGAAGGCTGAGCGCGAGGCGCACGCGGAGCCGGACGCTCCAAAGCCGGCCCGCCGCAAGACGTCATCAGCACGAGCGGCGAGCACAGTCGCCGCATCGGCGTCGGCTACGCCAAGGCGCGCGTCCAGCAGCAAGACCAGGAAACGCTAACGCGCGAGCAGGGTGCGAGTGCGTGGTGGCCAATGCGCCGACGGCGCGTGCGTGTAGTTACGAGAGCAGACGCTGCGACAGCACGCTCCACACCGTGTAGGCCAGGCGACGCCTGTCGTGACGGGCGATGTCGCGCGACCACAGGTCGGCACGAACCTCTGAGCAGTGCGCCGGCAGATTGCCCGTCTCGAGCGGTTGCTTGTGTTCGACCGCGTAGCGTTCGAGCACGTCCTGCGACGGCCACTTGCTGTTGGTGATCACCACGTCGATCGGTCGTTCAATCGCACGCTCGATCCAGGTGACTGCATCTGCCGCCGTGAAGCCAGTCATCCCGCGCCCCTCGGTCAGCAGGTTCGACACCAGGATGATCGGGCCGGTCATCGAGCGGAATGCCTCCGCGACGCCGCGCACCGCAAAGATCGGCATCAGGCTCGTGTAGAAACTGCCAGGACCAATGACGACGGCGTCGAAGCCGCCGATGGCGCGCGCGACAGTCGGGTGAATCGCGACGGCGGGTTCGAGGAAGATGCGACGGACCGGACGCCCTGACGACTGCGCAGCGTCCACTTCCACTTCACCCCGCGTCACCGAGCCGTCGGCGTACTCCGAGCAGACCGAGGCCTGCTGCACGCTCACCGGCCACACGCGTCCGCGGCATCCAAGCAGCGCACGCAGACCGTCGATCGCGTCGAGAAAGTCGCCACTGTAGCGTTGCATCATCGAGAGCAGCAGGTTGCCGCCGGTGTGTCCACCGAGGCGGGCATGCTCGAGGGTCGGCAGACGCGCCAGCAGCACCCGACGGGCTTCGCGGGAGTTGCGCGCCAGGGCAAGCGCGCACTTCAGGATGTCGCCCGGTGGCAGCACACCGAGTTCGTCGCGAAGGACGCCGGAACTGCCGCCACTGTCGAACATGGTGACAACGGCGTCCACGTGAACCCACGGGTTCGACTTGAGACCACCGAGCAGACTGGGCAGACCGGTGCCTCCACCGAAACACCCGACTTTGAGTTCCCGCAGATGCATGAGCTGACCATTCTATGGGATCGCACGAGCTGGAGGTCCAGTAGACGCGTTCACGGCTCCGCCTCCGAAGCATCCGCATCAGGAAAGTGCGAGTGACCCTGAGTCTCGAAGGGGTGTCTACGTCACTTGCGGGCGCCTCTGCGATGTTGATTCGATGCATCGTCCGAGCCGTGATGTGGCCGAGCTTGCGTTGACGCAATGCGGGTAGCTGGCTGACGGCGAGCAGCGAACCCCGGCGTCGCATTCACGTCTAAACAGGAAGGACCTGCCTCACATCGCCTCCACCGACCATGAGCCGATACAATCCAGCCATGCGAAACGCTGATGCCGTTCACGAACTCGACCGTGACTTGCGGGCGATCTTCGACGCTCGTATGCAGTCACTCGTCGTGCACGGCGCCAGCGGACACGCCAATACACCGGTGGCAAGCGTCGCCGTTGTGGACACGTTGACCGTGGCGCACCTTCGTGCGTGTGCAGCGCGCGTCGATGCGTGGCATACGCGAGGTCTCGCGACGCCGCTCATTCTCACGGCCGACGAGTTCGCACGCTCGCTCGACGCGTTCCCCTTCGAGTTCGGCGCCATCCTCGCCGACCACGTGGTGGTCTCTGGGCGCGACCCGTTCGCCGGCCTCAGCGTCGATCCGGCCGATTTGCGGCGCGCGTGCGAAGTGCAGGCGCGCAGTCATCTGCTCCACCTCCGCGAGGCGTACATCGAAACCACCGACGATGGGGATGATGTGGCGGCGCTGGTGATGCGGTCCGCGGCGCCACTCGCGGCGCTGCTGAAGAACGTGTCGCATCTCGGTCATGCGCCGGTCGCCGACCGTGTGCTGCTTCGCGTGTGCGAGTTGAATCCATCGGGCACGATTTCCGCCGACGAAGCCAACCGGTTGTTCCCTGACTATCTTCGTGCCGTGGAACAACTCGTGGACGCCCTCGACCAGTGGAGAGCCGAGTGATCAGATTCCGCGCGAGCCTCGCAGCTCGCGTCGCGTTCGTGTTCGTCGTCGGACTCTGGCTGTTCGCCGCCGCGTCAGCGCAGGCACAGAGCAGCGGCGCGGCGTCCATCCCGGAACTGACCAAACCGGTCAACGACTTTGCCGGCGTGATCGACGCGGCGAGCGCGCAGCGTATCGAACGCACGATTCAGGCACTGCAAGCAGCCAGCGGCGACGTCATCATCGTCGCCACGGTGCCGACGATTCGTCCGTACGGCGACATCCACGAGTACGCCGTGCAGATGTTCGCGAACCACGGCAAGGGCATCGGCGATCGCGGCAAGGACAACGGCCTGCTGATTCTGCTCGCGATGGAAGAGCGGAGCGTGCGCGTCGAAGTGGGCTACGGTCTCGAAGGGTTCATCACCGACGGGTTCTCGGGACAGGTCAGCCGCGATCTCATGCGGCCCGCGTTTCGCCAGGGCAACTACGGCGACGGTCTGGTTCAGGGCACCAATGCGGTCGCGACCCGCATCGCGGAAGGTCGCAATGTTCAGCTGACCGACGTGCCGCGCGTGGCGCTGAGGCGGGCGCGGCAGCCCAATGGGATTCCGCTCTGGCTGATTGTGGTGATGGTCATCATCCTGATCATCATCAGTCGGTCGAGCAACGGACCGAGAAGTGGCGCTCGCCGGTGGGGTCGCACGGGCTGGAGCGGATGGTCCAGCGGCATGGGTCCCTTCGGCGGTGGATTTGGCGGCGGCGGGTTTGGCGGCGGCGGCAGTGGTGGGTTTGGCGGCGGATTCGGAGGATTCGGCGGCGGTCGCAGCGGAGGCGGCGGCGGCGGATCCAGTTGGTAGACTTCTGAGGTGACAAGCATGACTCGCAGAACAGCGTTTCGTCTGATGATCCTGGCCATCGCGGTGCTTCCGTTGACCGGCTGCTCGTACAACAAGTTCGTCAGCCAGGAAGAAGCGATCAAGGCGCAGTGGGCGCAGGTACAGAATCAGTTGCAGCGGCGCAACGACCTGATTCCGAATCTGGTCGAAACGGTGAAGGGGTATGCGGCGCACGAAGAAGCCGTCTACAAGGACATCGCGGACGCACGCTCGAAGCTGCTCGCGGCGAGGTCTCCCGAGGAGAGCATCCAGGCGGCGAACCAGACGACCAGCGCCCTCGGACGCCTCATGGCCGTCGTCGAGAACTATCCGCAGCTGAAAGCGAACGAGCAGTTCAACCGGCTGATGGACGAACTCTCGGGCACGGAGAATCGCATTGCGGTCGAACGCATGCGTTATAACGAGGCGATTCAGGCCTACAACACCTCTCGACGCCAGTTCCCGGCCAACATCACGAACCGCATGTTCGGCTTCAAGGACTACCCGTTCTTCGAGGCGCCGCCGGAAGCGCGCGAAGTGCCGAAGGTCAATTTCTCGAACAAGCAGTAGGGCGGTAGGAGCGCCTGGGCGATTTGGAAGGTCGGGAGCACGCGAACCCGACGTTCCGCGTCCTGGCGCTCCTGCGCTTCCAGCTGGTGGTCTTGGCCGTTCAGGCGCGGCCCAGCGCCGGTCGCAGTTCCTGAGACCCGGCCCCCCGGCTTCCCCGATCTCCCGGCCTTCCATGCGCCGTCCGGCCTCCTGGCGTTCCGGCCTTCCCGAGGCTTCTGGCTGGCCCGCCCCTCCCGGCCTTGCTGCCTGTCCCGGGCCTTGGCTTTACCTACTGTTCCGGCCGTCCCGGCGTTCCGGGCCCCCCGCCGAGCCGAGCGAGCATCCTCAGCGTTCGGACGGGACGGGTTGTAGCGTCAACACCTCAGTCGAAGCTGTAGTCCTATCGATTAGGTCAAATAACACATCGTTAATTTGGCTATACGACCAATCAATGGCGATATCGTCGTAGTGTGGACTTGCGGCAGCGCCAGATTGACCTGGCACCAGTCGCATCCGTGACTGATTCCAATCTGCCGGATTGAGACTGAGCCCGAACGTGGTCAGCAGACGGCCACCGCTCAGAAAATTCATCTCCGCCGTGCCCGACAGCGCCATGGGCCCCACATTGAAGCGCTTTCTGCTCGTGTCAAATGCCGACAACGGGTGCACGAACGTCGTGCCGAACGCCTCCCGAAGGCGCTCGCTCGCCTCGGCTAGGGCTTTTAACAGTAATTTATCGGTCGCCGCGCGACCTGCAGGCGTGACAATTTGGTCATCAAGCCAAACATTGGCTTCATCAGGGTTCAGACTGGACGCTATCCCCTGCCTGAACTCGCTCGGCACCAACTCGCCAGCACGGTTCCACCGAAGCGCGGTGACCCAGGCGGCAAAGAGGTCCGTCTCATCGACCGCCGGGTCCACACCGCGTCCCCACGCGAGCAGACGTGCCCGGAGCGGTTCGACCTCCGGTGGAACGACCCGAACAGCCGCCAGTCTGGCAAGCAGCCGCCTCGTCTGTAACGGCAGCGGTTCATTCCACACGCGAACCGGGTCCAACGGCGACGAAGCGAGGCGCCACCGGTCAGCGGCGGCAGTCGGGTCCAATCGTTCCGAGGACACCGCTCGCCCGCCAGCCAGGACCGCCGCCCGTTCTGCCGCCGTCGCCCACCCCGTCCAGGCGCCCTGCCCGGTCCATCCCGCGCGAGGCATGGCCCCGTCACCGGTCAACCGAACAGGCACCAACCCCGCGGCCGCGTGGTCAACGCGACCATCGACGTCGGCGTAGACGAAATTCGCCGTGGGCATCTTCCAGTGGCTCAGCGCCTCCTGGAACTCGGGGAATGAGTGAGCACGGTCCACGGTCAACGCCGCGAGTTCCCCTGCCCCGCCGGGCTCGGTGCCGCTCCAGCGCAGGGTGTATAGCAGATGACGTTCTTTGTCGATCGCGATCACGACACCGTTCGACGTGTATTGGCGTTCGTACTCGAACGGTTCATCGCGGCCCTTGAGGGCAATACGCTCGACGTCGACGGCCATGTCCACCCACGCGTTCCCGCGACGGACCTGGCGCGGGTTACCTGGGTTGAACTGCTCGACGTAGATGTCCTGTGTGTCGACGCGCGACGGCGCGAACGCCCATGCGATACGGTCGTTGTGCCCCATGGCCACGCCAGGCAACCAGGGTGCAGTGGCGCCCATGACATTCCATCCGGGCGCCTGCAGGTGCACGAGGTAGCGGCGCGACGGCGCGTCGGGTGGACCGAACTCCGCTGCGACGATGCGCGTCGCGGCCATGCCGCCCTGGGTGTCTTGCGCGACCACTGCCGTTGCGCCGGCCCGCAGCAGCCCCGGCATTACACTCGAAGCGGAGGCGGTGGACGAACCGGCCACACCTGCGGCGTGACTTGTCTCGGTGCCTGCCAATGCCGCCAGCTTTTCTGCGTTTGGCCGCAGCGCATCGGTCACTCGAGCAGCAAGCGCGGGAACGAACGGCGGCGTGCCGATACGACGCACCGCGTCTGGCACCACAAAGGTGATGGCGCCCAGGTCGAGGCCAGCGTCGCTCGTCGTTCGGCCGCCACCTGGCAGCGGCAGCAGCGCATCGGTTCGCGCCGCACCGATCGAGGCCACGAGCCGCGCCCTGAAGAGTTCGTCGAGCGCATTGCCACCCGCCAGAAACGCATCAATGCGGGTGAGCAGATCCTCCGGCTTCCAGAGTTCCGGTGCCCATCCCGCCAGCACGAACTCCTCTGGAAGGTCGGCACGCGCGATCCGGACCCACGCGTTGATGCCGGCAACAAACGCCGTGGCGATGCGGTGCGTGTCTGATCCGTAGGCCGCCCATTCCGCATCGAGGTCGCCGCGGAAACGAATGCGCCGCGTCATCGCATCGCGCTCGATGAAGTTCGACCCGAGCACCTCCGCAAGCCGCCCCTGCGATGCGCGCTTCCAGAGGTCCATCTGGAACAACCGGTCTTGCGCCTGCACGAACCCCTGGGCGAAGAACAGATCGTCGGTGTTAGCGGCGGAGATGTGCGGAATGCCCGACGCGTCCCGCACCACGGACACGGGCCCGCGGAGTCCGGGCACTGTCAGCGTGCCCGTAGCCTGCGGGCACGCGGTGGCTGTGCAGGCGGCGCGGCTCGACGACACGCGTCGACCGTCAGCATGCTCACAGCCAGGATGCACGCGAGCGGTAGACTAGCCCGCATGGTGCTCCGAGACATGCTGCTCACCGAGTTCGATCACGAGATGGCGGTCACACGCCGCCTTCTCGCATGCGCACCCGACGATGGGGGCGCGTGGAAGCCGAATGAGCGGTGTCGCTCGTTTGTGGAACTCGGCGCGCACCTGGTCGAGATTCTCTCGTGGTCCGCACCCATCCTGGACGGCAAGGGTTTCGAGCTGGACACGCGGAGCGAGCTGGCAGCGCCGGCCGCTGAGTCGATGGCCAGCGTGCGTGCGGCCTTTGCCGATGCGGCCCGTCTTGCGCGAGCCCGCGTCGACAGAACGGACGGAGAACTGGGCGCGGTGTGGACGCTGCGGCGCGGCGGAGAGGAACTGTTCACGCTTCCGAGAGCTGCCGCGTTCCGCACGTTCGTGCTTGGTCACGTCGTGCATCATCGCGGACAACTCTCGGTGTACTTGCGGCTCAACGGCATTGCGGTGCCGCCGATCTACGGTCCGACCGGCGACACTCCATCGGTCAGGCTCTGACGCGAATCAGCCCCGGCTCGCCTCGACACTCTGCGCGAGGCGGCTGACACCTTCTTCGATCTCGGCCGGCGTGAGCGCGCAGAACGGCAGGCGCAGGAAGCGCTCGCCGCCGCCGTTCGGAAAGAACGCCAGGCCGTCAGACAGATTCAGCGCGCGCTTGGCCGCTTCCGCCCGCACGTTACTGGTGAGCACGCCTTCGGGCAGCGTCAGCGAAATGAAGAATCCGCCGTCTGGCCGCGCATCGACCGCCCCCGGCATGTACTTGTCGAGCGCCGCCAGGCACGCATCGAGTCGTGGCAGGTAGAGCGCCTTCAGGCGTTCAATCTGCGGCTGCAGCAAGCCCCGCTGACACCACTCGTAGGTGATGCCCTGCGCCAGATAGCCGGGCGAGATGTAGGTGTCTTCCGCCACCTTCGCGAGCTTCGCAATCAGATCGGGACGCCCGATCATGAAGCCGGTGCGCACACCGGGTGCAATGAGCTTCGTGAACGAACACATGAAGAGCGTCCGCTCGGGAGCCAGCGAGTAGATGGACGGTTCTTCCTTCCCGCGGTAGCGCAGCGGCCGGTATGGCGCGTCTTCCACGATGAGGAAGTTGTGCTGCTCGGCCAGTTCGGCCAGGCGGCGGCGCTTTTCGGCCGAGCACGTGGTGCCCGACGGATTCTGGAAGTCAGGAATGAGATAGAAGACCTTCGGTGCCTGCGTGACGAGCACCGCTTCGAGCGCCGACAGGTTCGGTCCATCCGCATCGAGCGGAATGCCGACGACCTGCATGCCGTGACGCCGCAGCATGGTGATCGTGCGGTCGTAGGTCGGATTCTCGGTAAAGACCACGTCGCCTGGCTTGAGCAGCGCCAGGCACAGGAACTCCACCAGTTGCAGCGACCCGTTGCCGGTGAGCACCCGATCACTCGACACACCTTGCCACTGCGCAATCCACTCACGAAGCGGTCCGAAACCAGCGGACGGACCGTACTGCAGCATCGCGGGGCCGCGCGCCTTCAGCGCATCAATCGCCGCCGTCGCCACTTCCTCGAGCGGAAACGATTCGTTGGCGGGCACACCGCGGGTGAAATTGATTGTCTCCATCGACTCATCTACCTCTGGGGGCTTCGACCCGTTCTGGAACTCTCAGGAAAAAGACAGCCCCCGATCATACCAATGGATCGGGCACGACTGTCGTCCCGGCTGCACGTGCTGCATGTTGCGCGTGCGACCCGGACGGTCGACGCTCAGTGGCGCACGCCGACGCCGACCGCCACGTCGCCGCCAGAGGCCGCCGCCATGATGGTCGCCAGCACGATCTGGCCAGCCTGCACGTTGCGTTCGGCACTGACATCGATCCACTCGTCGAGGGCGTGCGAGCGCCCGCCAAGTCCCCGGCCGATCGTGATGGCAGGAATCCCCATGCTGATGGGCACGTTGGCGTCGGTGCTGCCGATTTCGAACGACGGGTTGAACCCGAACGAACGGCTCACCGCCGCCGCAGCCTGCACCAGATAGGCAGACGAGGGCGTGGTGCCTGAGGGCCGATCGCCAATCAGCTTGATGTCAGCCACGATCTTGCCTTCCCCCGTGCTGCGGGCCTTGTTCTCTTCCTCAACCGCCTCACGCACCACCCGCTGAAAGGCCTCGTCCACTTTCTTGAGTTCGTCGGGCGATTCCGACCGCATGTCGACCAGCATGTACATCTGCGTCGGAATGGAGTTCACCGACGTGCCGCCGCCCACCACACCCACGTTGAAGGTCGTCCGCGGAGTGGCCGGCACCTGCAGCTTCGAGAACTTCGTCATCGCGTTGCTCATCGCAAAGGCCGGACTCACGAGGCCAAACGCCCCGTAGCTGTGACCGCCCGGCCCGGTGAAGGTCACCTTGTAGCGGTGGCTGCCGAGGCCGCCCGTCACGATGCCGTCCTGCGTTCCGCCGTCGATGGAGATGAAGCTCTTGATGCGGTCCTTGTACTTGCCCTTCTGCAGCAGATACTTCGCGCCGCGCAGGTCGCCCTCGCCTTCTTCGCCGACATTGCCGACGAAGAGAACGTCGCCTGGCGTCACGATCTTCGCGGCGTCCATGGCGCGGATAACGGTGAGCATCAGCGCCAGAGCGCCGGTGTCGTCGCCGGCGCCCGGCGCCAGGACGCGCGTGCCGTTGCGCTTCACTGTGACGTCGGTGCCCTCCGGAAAGACCGTATCGAGATGCGCGAGCACAGCGAGCATCGGTGCCGCGCCGGTGCCCTTGCGAACGCCCATGACGTTGCCCTCGGCGTCCATTTCGACGTCCGTCAGCCTGGCGGCGCGCAGCATATCGAGGTAGGCCGCTGCACGCTTCTGCTCCTTGAACGGTGGGGCGGGAATCTCGGTCAGTGCGATCAGTTCCTTGACGAAGCGGTCGTGATCCCCCTCGAGAAACGTCCGA